>Ga0222650_1000685_pt1 | contig 24040 bp, 23 predicted proteins | sample AntAcemetagen367_FD_179820 | JGI IMG/M metagenome (GOLD analysis project Ga0222650, IMG submission 179820) | Saline water microbial communities from Ace Lake, Antarctica - #367 | ecosystem: Environmental > Aquatic > Non-marine Saline and Alkaline > Saline | place: Antarctica: Ace Lake... | reverse complement strand
AAACCAGTTTGGCGATGGCCAGCATTTTTTCTGCGGTTTTGGGTATTATTACTCGTGCCATATCTATTTGTTTTTAATGGTTAATATTTGACAGGAAATGCGTAATGGATTTTTGTCGAACGGGTTGCGACAAAAGTTTTTTGGTGTTCGATATTGTTCGCTTGGCTCTCGCCAAAAATCTGTTGGTGCTCGGTATTTGTCGGGCGGTGGCGGCTAATTGCCGATTGGCTTCCGATAAAAATATTTTGGTGTATGATAATTGTCGTTTGTCTGCCGACAGAAGTTTTGTGCTGCTCGACATGTGTCGGGCTACTACCGACAACAGCTTTGCATTGCCCGACCATGAGCAGGTGCAAAGCGGAAAAGGACGCGTTAGGCCTTGTAATCTGCAGGCCATTGCCCCGTGTCCGACTGACCATTATCCGATGTTCTAACATAGCTGACATGAAAGTAAGTAGAAAAGTGTACGGTGGTTTAGACGGACGAAAATATTTTTTCCGGCATCCCTTTTCGGGGTAGGGGTTTATGGCTGGACTGTTGGCCTCATTAGGTGTGGTTTTTTTTTAGTCCTGTCGCATGTTTTTAGGAATTTGCGATACATGGCGCAACTTCAATACATCTTCGGCAAATTGGAAGCTTGCCTGCATGACGGGCTCCACATCAGAATTGCGAAGCGGATTTGTGAGCACATGTGCGCCTACAGGAAACTCAATCATCCGTTTTTGCGCATCGGGCGTGCCAAGCTGCGGCATCATAAGTCGCATGGCCTCCACCGAAACCACATTGTCCTGATTTTCTTCATCCTTATAATATCCACACACAAAAATGGGTTGGGTGAGATGGGAGAATGTTTCATTAGTCATGGTGTGGTTTATGAGCGAACGAACGGACACCAATCCCTCAATTCTATACTTGGTCTGCCAGTATTTTTTGAATTCTGACGGGGCTTCATATTCTCGATAATTACCTCCCAAAGCGAGTCGCGCCAGTTGTAATCCCCATGGTTTGGTAAGCAGTTGCGAGTTCGGGTCGAATATGTCGATGTTGGGAGAATAGCAAATGAGCGCTTCAATTTTGGGGTCGTGCGCTGCCAAATAAATTCCCAATGACTGTAACGAGCATTACTAGTAGCTTTTTCATGACTTTTAGTTTTTAGGATTCCATGTAATAACCCGACACCATGTGAGATTATTGAATGGAAGCCCCATGTATTAACACTATTTAGCTATTGGAAATGTGATTGTGATACGGAATTGCCGAAACCAGCAGAATGAGTCATGCTGAACTTGTTTCAGCATCCGTTTAGACCCTGAAACACGTTCAGGGTGACAGTATATCTGAATACAGGGTGGAAACACATTTGGACAATAATTTTAGTGTTTTCGTTTCTCATTTTTCCTCAATTCAACCGTTGGAAGGTTCAGCGTAGTAAGTACCTTTGAAACCATGTCTGATAAGATGCCAGAAATAGATCCAGAGCAGGAGAAACAGGATATTTTAAAAGCCTACAAGAAACTTCTTCGATCAACCAAACGCCATGAAGCCAAGGGTGATCTAAAGATGATTCGCAAGGCTTTTGATGTAGCATTGGATGCGCACAAAGACATGCGCAGAAAATCTGGCGAACCGTACATCTATCACCCGATTGCTGTGGCTGAAATTGTCACTTCTGAAATTGGTTTGGGAGCAAAATCAATTGTATGTGCACTGCTGCACGATACAGTTGAAGATACCGACCTCACTGTTGAGGACATGAACCGAATGTTTGGTGATAAGGTTGCTCATATAATTGACGGGCTCACCAAGCTTTCTAGCGTTTTGGATATTCAGGAAGACAAAAGCCTGCAGGCAGAGAATTTCCGAAAAATGTTGTTGACCATGAGCAGCGACATCCGCGTTATTCTCATTAAGCTGGCCGACCGTTTGCACAATATGCGAACGCTTGGATCTATGCGTAGAGATAAGCAGCTGAAGATTGCTTCCGAGACCATGTTTATCTATGCTCCATTAGCACACAGACTAGGGCTTTACGCCATTAAAACAGAGTTAGAAGACCTATCCTTCAAATACATTGAGCCTGATCTTTATGATTTAATCATAAACAAGCTGCGTGATACAGCGAGACAACGAACTCGGTTCATCAATAAATTCAGCTTTCCAATAATCAATTCGCTGAACGAGGCAGGAATTGACTACGAAATAAAGGGGCGAACTAAATCCGTTTATTCTATTGCACGCAAGATGAAAGCGCAAGGCGTTCCTTTTGAAGAAGTGTATGACATTTTCGCAATTCGCATCATTCTTAATTGCGAAATGGATAATGAGAAATCCAATACGTGGAAAGCCTACTCGATTGTAACAGATCATTACGTTCCCAATCCTGGGCGTTTTAGAGATTGGGTTAGTAAACCAAAATCGAACGGATACGAGTCTTTGCACACAACCGTAATGAGTAATGGCGGAAAGTGGGTTGAAGTACAAATTAGAACACGCAGAATGGATGATGTGGCCGAAAAAGGTTTGGCCGCACATTGGAAATACAAAGATTCTAACAAGGGAGTTGGGCAGTCTGCACCGGTAGAAAGTGGTTTTGAATCGTGGCTGAATCAAATTCGGGAATTGCTTGAAAGTCCTGACCCAGATGCCATTGACTTTATTGACGATTTCAAGCTCAACCTTTTTGCCGAGGAGATTTTTGTTTTTACACCAAGTGGCGAGGTAAGAACGCTTCCGGCAGATGCTACTTCATTGGATTTTGCCTTTGAAATCCACACCGAAGTGGGAATGCGCTGTATTGGTGCAAAGGTTAATGGCAAACTTAATCCGCTCAGTCATAATTTAAAAAGTGGCGATCAGGTAGAAGTACTTACCAGCAACAAACAAAAGCCGAAGGAAGATTGGCTCACGTTTGTAGTAACGGCCAAAGCGAAATCAAAAATTAAGCAGGCGCTCAAAGAGGAAAATAGAAAGGTTGCCATGGACGGCAAAGAAATTCTTGAGCGTAAGCTGAAGCAAATGAAGATTACGCTGGATAATGAGCTAACGAACAATCTTCATAAGCATTTTAAAGTGAAAACAAGCCAAGACTTGTTTATCCAGATTGCTAAAAAGGTCATTGAATTCAGGGATATAAAGACCTTTATTGAAAGTTCGAGAAATGCCTCTAAATGGTACAACCTACTAAAAAACCGAATTACTAGAACAGAAAACCGTGAGAGCAACGCTCCCACCGAGAAGCCTTCCAGACCGCGGCCAAAAGACAAAGGAGATACAGTTGTAATTGGTGATGCTAATCAGCAAATGGACTATGTAATGGCCAAGTGCTGTAGTCCAATTCCGGGCGATGATGTTTTTGGTTTTGTGACAATCGGAGAAGGCATCAAAATTCACCGCACCAACTGCCCAAATGCTATTCACATTAGAAGCAATTATGCTTACCGAGTTGTACCTGCTGCCTGGGCAAACAAGGACGAACACACTTCGTTTGGCACCAGCATTCTTATTACAGGAATTGATGATGTTGGACTAGTAAACGCCATTACCACCGTTATTTCTAAAGACCTAAATGTGAATATGAAAAGTATTGGTTTTGAAAGTAATGATGGGGTTTTTGAAGGTCACATTAAAGTTTTGGTTCAGGGAATTCATCACCTCAATAACCTCATTACCAATCTCAAAAAAGTAGAGGGAATTAAGAAAATTGTGCGAGAAGACGAGAAAGATAGCTGATGGAAGTAATTGACACAAATAGAAAAGCTAAGTACGAATACACTTTTCTTGAGCAGTTTACTGCCGGAATTCAACTTTTTGGAACCGAGATAAAAAGTATTCGGAATAAAGATGTGAGCATTACCGAAGGCTATTGCACGTTTAAGGGAAAGGAACTTTTTATTCTCAATATGCATATTGCGCATTATGAGCAAGGCACTTACAACAATCACGAGCCAAAGCGAGAACGCAAACTCCTTCTGAATAAGCAGGAGTTGAAAAAGCTTGGTGGTAAGTTGAAAGACAAGGGACTTACAATAATTCCTACCCGCTTGTTTATTTCTGAAAATGGCTTGGCTAAGATTAATATTGCTTTGGCCAAAGGAAAAAAGATTCACGATAAACGCGATGGTATTAAGGAACGCGATATTCAACGGGATGTAGACCGAGCACTGAATCGGTAAATACCAGCCAAAAGCTAAGGTACTTCAGCCCATAATGCCCACATTCGCGGTTAAATTAAGATTACATGACAGTTACAGAGAACAAAGTGGTGTTGATGCACTACACATTGAAAGACAATTCAGGTGAGGTTTTAGATTCATCAGAAGGTAAAGAACCATTGGCATTTATTCAGGGCGTTGGTAATATCATCATCGGACTAGAGGAACAACTAGAAGGAAAAGCAGTAGGAGATAAAGTTTCCGCTACCATTGCTCCAGAAAAAGGCTACGGCATTAGAAGCAAAGACAACGTTCATGTTGTTCCACTTTCTGGTTTCCAAGCAGATGGAGAGGAAAAACTGGCTGAAGGAATGCAAGTAAGAGTTGAAACCAACGAAGGCGTAAGCATCGCAGATGTTGCCAAAATTGATGGAGATGAAGTTACGCTAGACCTTAACCATCCATTAGCTGATGAAACACTTCATTTTGATGTAGAATTGGTTAACATTCGCGAAGCCACTAAAGATGAGTTGGAGCATGGTCATGCACACGGACCAGGCGGACATCACCATAACTAGTCTTCGGTAGATTCCTCTATTTTCTTGGCAATAAAATCAAGTTGTTCGGAGTTAAATACGCACTAAATGGTTTCCATGAGGTGTTTGTTTTTCTCCTTACTGCTGTTCAAATATTCACTGGCTTTCGGTCAAGGTCAGCTTACGCATACCGTTCTGTTTGAGTTAGACCGTTTCGACATCACGTTTGAACAGAAGGAACTGCTTGAAACCTGGATGCTTTCTATTGATGATACTGCTTCAAGAATTGAGGTCATTGGCTATACAGATTACCTTGGTTCCAACAAGTACAACATGGCCTTATCTAAGAACCGAGCTAATGCTGTAATTACGCACGTAGAGCTGATGGAACAGCTTGAGTACCGCTCCAGTCTCGTTTCTGCAGTAGGTGAGAAGTTTTCACAAGATGAAGGTCGGACTGAAGGAAAACCAAGCGACCGGAAGGTTGAGATAATCGCAACGTTAAAGTTAAAATTCACGCCCACTCCCTCTCTACCAGCCAAAGAGTCTGAAAAACAGATTGTATCTACTGAATCAGATTTATTGCTTCAAGCTGAGGTTGGCCAAACCGTAGTTCTGGGTAATCTGAACTTCTTTCCGGGAAGACATTACCTAGTTCCAAGCGCTATGCCTGAATTGGAACGCCTTATTGGAATAATGAACGAGAATCCGACTATGGAAATTGAAATTCAGGGTCATATCTGTTGCAAGCTCGACAGCATTGATGGATTTGACATTAATACCAGAACCTACCATCTATCTGCAAATAGAGCGAAATATATTACAGCGCAACTTTTATTAGCTGGCATACGCGACAGCAGAATTAAACATCGTGGATTTTCTGGGTCTAGACAGCTAATTAACCCGGAAATTACGGATAGAGACAGGCAGCGAAATCGAAGGGTTGAGATAAAAATTTTAAAGAAATAACGAAACGATTATTCTTCTTTCTGAAAATCTTCTTCAAAACTGAGCTCAACGGCAGACGACCCTGTAAGGTCAGATCTCAGTTCAACATCAAGCTTCTGAGTTCCATCCGAAATTGTCATTGTAACCGTGTTTGGGGCAATGGTTCCCAAATTGTGTGCGTGCAGATAGAGATACGCCTTTTTGTAATGCGAAGCATCAAACTCAACCACTCGTTTAACGGCTGTAATACTATACTCCTGTACGATACAAATTTCGTCTATGTAGATTGAAACGATATCTCCATCAATTACTTGGGCATCCCAAATTTCGAATGTAAGATGGTGCGAAAGCATGTTTAGGCGATGCTCTCGCCTAATAGGTTTAACGCGTCTATTATTCTTTCGCTCGGGTAAAACACTTACAATCGGCTCATAAATTTCAACCTCTTCTTGACCCTTAACAACCACGTTCGTATCAACAATTAGAGTTTGAATAACTGGGGTTTGAACAACTGGAGTTTCAATTCTAACCTCTTGCTTCACATCCTCAATCGGTTCTTCGTATTGCATAATTTCCACCTCAGGTTCAACTTCCTGTTGGACTAAGTGTTGTTTTTTGTTTTTCTTTTTCGTTTCCTCTGGCACGTCTTCTACAATCCGCCAAAGCTTGATGCTCTTATCCAAACTACCAGACAAAAGATACTTAGGGCCACTTTCCAAATCGAATGTCATCACAGTACCCTGCTCTGCCCATTGATTTAATACCTGCTGCTTATTATTCAGGTCCCAAACATTAAATCGCGAAGCATGATCCCCGGTAACCACATATTTCTGATCTTCTGTGAAAGCCAAGTTGCTAAACTTGTTTCCTCCAGTTCCAGATCTAAAGCTTGTTTTGAGAAAAAACGTGGAAGGATTGCGCATATCCACTCTTGAATTTTCGCACCAGGTGAGTAATCGCTGACCGTCCTCCGAAAATTCTAACGAGTTAACAGTGCACGAACCAGTATTGTATTCGCGGGTAATTTCATTAGATGTCAAATCCAGCGCCATCAAATATTGTCCCGCAGCAAAAATCACCTCCTTTCCATCTGGGCTAAGAATAGCACATCGGATAGTTTCCTTTGGATCTGTATAAATTACCTCAGGGGTTGCATCCTTATCAAAATTAACCCTGCACAGATGCTTATTGGTTCCACCAAAGTAAATCGTCCCTCTCTTGCCAGACATTAAGGCAAACTTTATTTTGTTTATCGGATCAGCCTGTCCAACCGGACTAATGATTCGTTGAACGCATTGCCCTGTACTAATGTCCCACACTTTTACTTGGCCATCATCTCCTGCCGAAACAAGATGTTCGCCATTATCGGAGTATCTAACATCAGAAACGGAACCATAATGACCTTCTAGTTTTTTAAGTGCTCCAATGCCATCAACACTCCAAATAAAGACCTCGCCACGTGTACCGCCACTGGCAAAACTGTTGCCATCTGGAGAGAAGATTACCTTTCTAACCCCATGGCTATGGCCATTGAAAGTTCTAACATGCTCAAGTTTCAATCCTTGTGCATTGCCAAAACTGACAGAAGTAATAAGAACGAAGAGTAAGACGAATTGCTTCATTTTCTCGACCAATTAAATCAAGATTAGTCAATTTTTTTAAAGGTGGACACAAAGATGCCTCCTAGTCGTCTTCTCCAATACAATTTCTGTTGCACAAGCTGTAACTACAGTGTACCGAAACAGACCGAGAAACTACAACTGAAGCTAGTGCGTTTATATGGACATTTGCAACTAATGTCTAAAGGGATTGGTTTTATGCTGATAAGCACCGCTGCATTTTCGCTTATGCAGCTGTGCGTTAAATTCCTAAACCATCTTCCAACCCACGAATTAATTCTATTCAGAAGTGCTATTTCATTGGTTCTTTCGTTGGGCTATCTGATACCAAAGGGAATAAACCCATTAGGTAACAACAGAAAGTTTCTGCTTTTGAGAGGCATATTTGGCGTAACTGCTCTAAGCCTATTTTTCATAACGTTGCAAAAATTACCGTTAGCAAGTGCGGTTACGGTGCAATACCTTTCCCCTGTTTTCACGGCAATCATTGCCATTTTTCTGCTTGGCGAAAAAATAAAAAAAATTCAGTGGCTGTTTTTTGGCTTGGCATTTTTAGGCGTTGCACTTCTTAAAGGATTTGACGACCGAATTCCCATGTTTTATTTGGGTCTTGGAGTTCTATCCGCATTTTTTGCTGGTGCCGCATACAACTGTATTCGAATGGTTAAAGACACCGACCACCCCTTGGTGGTTGTATTCTATTTCCCGATGGTTGCCACGCCAATTATGCTGGTGCTTTCTTACTTTGAATGGATTACACCGATTGGCTGGGACTGGGCCTGGATTCTACTTCTCGGAATCTTCACTCAAATTGGTCAGGTATTTATGACCAAGGCACTACAAGCCGAAAAGGCCAATGTTGTAACGAGCCTTAAATATCTTGGGTCCATTTATGCCCTTGGCTTTGGCTATTTCATTTTTGATGAGACGTATGACTGGATAAGCCTTGTAGGAATTATCCTTATTCTTTCTGGCGTTATCATGAACGTTTTAACTAAGAATAGCGGACAAAAAAAAGCCTCATCCGCCAAAGACGAATGAGGCTACATAAAATCAGTTTCGAACTCTCTTACTGAATGTTCATCTTTCTTGTAACCATAGAATCGCCATCTGAAAGTGTATAAACATAAACCCCAGATGGAAGGTTTTCTGAAGCGAATGTTATCCTGTTTTTCCCAATCGTTGGATTAATGCTTTTTGAAGAAACAACTGCTCCTAAAACATTGTAAACTGCAAACTGCAGATTAGACGTTCTCTCCTTCAACTCAAAAGAAATAGTTGTTGATGACGTAAATGGATTCGGATGATTTTTCACTTCTCCGAAGTTGCCGACAACTTGATCATTAATACCTACTCCACTTGAAACAACTTCTAAACTCGGTCCTGCATATTGAATTCCGTTTGTGGTAAAGTTCGGGTCTCCAAAGGCAGGCAAAAGCGTTCCCATATCGCTTAGCCATGTGTTATATCCAACAACACCACTAATGGCAGATGGCACAAAATCTGCAGCTCTAACGTCAATGTAAATGGCCAACGGATAAATACCATCGCTGTTTGGTCCACCATCCGTAGCCGCAGTCCAAGCAGCGGCATCTCCCATAATGGTAATGCATCCCGTTGTAGTTGTAAACCCAGCGGACGTATCGCCTGGATTAATCCAATATCCGTACGGATTTTCAACAGCATCAAAAGTTGTGTCGAAGGCTGCATCGGTAGTAAACGTCAACCCTGCTGGAAGACCTCCGATAGAATCTACTCTAAAATAATCTGCCACTACTGTTATAGCCAACGGTGGATTTCCTTGAATAACAACACTGATGGTCGTATCCGCAAAGGTTTTGAAACTGATAACCCGTTCTTGATCACCGCAATCTGCGCAAGCATAAACAGTTGATAATTGATTGGATGTGAATGCAAATCCAGAACCCGTTAAACCAGTGGTTGGTACACATTGAGCCATAGTGCCAAAGCCGATAAAACAAGTTGCTAATGAAAGTAAAGTAGTCTTCATAAATAGTTTGTTGGTTAGTTAGTATACAAATTTAACTTATCCATCATATCTTGGAATTGACCAAATCGCACTCACAAAACAATGAGTAATTTCTTAAAACTTCAGTGATTGACATTTCGGTTCTGCTGAACAATGGAGATGTAGTTTCAGTGTCGCATAAAATCAGGGAAGCATGTCTGAAAAATGGATTCTTTTCTATTACTAATCATGGCGTACCCGAAAGTTTGCAGGCTCACGTGAAACAGCTCAGTAAAGATTTTTTTTTTAAAAAACTCCATTAGAAGAAAAAAGCGATAAAAAAGGTGCAAACGGATTTGCGAGGAAACCGTTGAATGGAGCAATGGTACAGGCACTTATTGCAGAGAAATTTACAGCCTATGAAGTCGTATCCTATCCTTTACCTTCCAACATCTTCAAGTAATGCTGAATTTGTTGCACGAAATAGGAAAGATCCTCATTTCCATCCACATCAATCATCAAGTCGTAGAAATCCTCATACCCTTTTCCGAAACGACCAACCTTGAAATGAGCTCTAGAAAGCCCCATGATAAAAAGAAGCGAGATAAACTTGTTCAACCGAAGGTCAATCAAAATATCGAAGGATTCACTCATAAACCCCACCACCTTTCTCCCCTGTGGCTTGTAGTACCAGTTAAAATCTTCGCGGGTAAAAAAATCAAAATCCTGACTTGACTGGAGGAACGATGCCACCTCGGCTTTCGGCACAAAACCAAGCGATTTCACTTGTCGTAGCCCACCTCCTCTCAATTGGTCAGAAAACTCTCGGATGAGTTTAAATGTACGTTCGTCTTTAGCGTTAAAGATGATTCCGATGCTCCGAGCGCTATCTAGCCCCATACTTTGAACTTCGCGTGTACGGATGCGCATTTCCTTTCTAAGAAAATACGAACCCACCAGCTGTCGCATGCGGATGATAAACGGAATATCCAAAAAAGACTTTTTCACATTACAAATTACGGGTTTCGGAATGTGAACTTTTCAGCATTGGTCGAGTTTTTTCAACAGAGGCTTGACGATAACCTACTGGTGCTTTGCAACTCCTCTAACGTCATATTCACGTTTGCTTACGCGAAGCGAATCTTCAGTTCGTTCTTTAGTTCTGTAGCCGAGTAAGTGAAATATGTCTACAGCCAAGAACTTCGCTACTCGTTTATTTACCACCAAAGTATGTTTGTCTCTAACATCTCTATTTATGCCAGGAAGCATAATAAGTGCTGATTGGAACCTAATTTTTCTAAGAATGGCAGAAAGGTTCAGCCAAAACGGAGAAACCTTTTTGGCGATAAAGAATCCATCTTCGCCTTGCGATTGATACAGGGGCATAAACACCCTCCCAGTACTTGGAGAAACGATTGGGCCATCGGAATTTTCAGCGAGCAATTCGTTTTTGCGAACATGCTGAAGATTTTCAAACCCAGGTTTCATCTTAAATTTCTCTTCCAGTGTGACACAATATTTGTAGTTAACCTCAAACACCTTTATAAGGTCAGGGTTGGAAGACGTCAGCGCTTTTTTGTGATAATCGAAATCAGGAACAGACGATTTTGGAAGCAGCCCGCCATAAGCAAGCGAAAGCCAAACAAACGCCTTGTGGAACTTGATGCTGTCGATTGAATGATGCTCTCCTGCTTCGAAAGCCAAAGACGGGTAACCAATTTCCATCACCCAACTAAGCAATGGACCTTTCAGGAATTCTTCAATTCCGATGATGACTGGCATTGGAAATTTGATGGCGAATTTTCTATTTATGAGTGTATCGTTAAGCGTGATAAACGGAACTGTTGGTGCTGATGTGGTGTGAAGGTCTATGCAATAAACCTGGTGTTCGTGTTTCGCGAATATTTCTTTACCAATGCTAAAGAGTTCGAGTTGTTCGCGTTCTTCTGCATTGCAGTTGGACTCGTTTAACTCGCCTTTTTCTATTCTTCGAATACGCTCTTTAGTCCAAATACGATTCAGGTCTTGGTCTAAGTAACGCTGCTCTTTTTCAAGCGCACTCATATTACCGGTAATGGCGTAAATGCTTCCCTTTATGTTGGGTTTGAGCCGATGGAGTTCTGCCATCACTTCTATTAGCCCAACTACTCCCGAAGGCTCGTTTCCGTGTATACCACCAAAGAAGACAAGTACTGGGCCTTCTTCCTTTCCATGATACTCACCAATAATGCGTTCAACCTCGAAGTACTTGTCTAAGGCACGGCTGTGAAATCTAACTTTCCTCAATCCTACTCGTCTTCCAGTTCAATCACGTCAAACTTAGTAATAACCCCTACCAATTTACCCTGATGTATTACGGGTAGCGCGCCAATACCTTTTTCAATCATCAGCGCTTTGGCTACTTGTATTCGTTCGTCTGGGCCAATGGTAATTACGTTTCTCTTCATCACTTCCGATGCAAACATGTTTCCAAACGAACCATGTTTTTCACGTGCTTTTTCAAGGCTGGTGGTAGTGATGATTCCAATGCATTCGCCAGATTCATTTTCAACTGGAACGTGATGAAAATCCCGCCATTTGAGAATCTTCTCCACTAACTCTACCAAATCATGTTCATGCACGGTTTGAGGGTCGCTACTCATTATCTGATACACGTATTCAAGTTTCAGCTCCGTTCCCGTAAGTTGATCCATTTTGGCCAAATCCCACTCACCCACCGGTTTTCCTGATGATTGATTACGATGCATTAAAGCAGTCATTCTACGCAACGAGACGTCTTTCAGGTGGCCCTCCTTCAATTCGCGATAGGCTGCTCTCATCCATTGTGCACCATTTCGGCTTCCTACCCGTTGCCGTATTACTCCGAGATATGTTCTTATTGAAGAATCATCAATTCCAGCCTTTCGCAAACCAATTTCCGCAATAGGAAGAAGTTCGTCTTGAATCAATTGCTTGGTATCAACCACTTTACCCATCCAATGAAGCTTGGTTTCTATACCGTTGCTAGCGGCTTGAATGAAATTGGCTTTCACACGTTTGAAATCCATTTTCTCCCACATCTTGGCATATTCTTCTGGCATGCCTTTCATTAAGCCAACCCAAAAGGCAAAGTTTGCCATCTCATCCAAAATGGTCGGACCAGAAGGAATGTATCTGTTCTCAATACGTAGGTGTGCCACGCCATCCGCTACACCGTAGCACGGACGGTTCCAACGATACACCGTTCCGTTATGCATCCGCAGGGCTTTCAACTCCGGAATTCGTCCAGCTTTCAATTCCTCCAATGAGTCGTGTTCAATTTCTCCTGCAACTAGGAATGTAAATCGTGCAATATCATCCTTAAAAATCTCTGAAATGGACTCTCTTACCCAGCGAGTTCCGAAAGTGACACGCGGTTGTTGTTCTCTAATAAGTGTGGAGCCGCTTCTAATATCAATGCTCTGCTGAAACAGGGCAATGCGTGTTTCTGCCCATAGTTCTTTACCTAATAACAAGGGCGAATTAGCACATACCGCCAACATGGGTGCCGATATGGCTTGCGCCCAATTGTACTGCGCCACTGCATCGGTATGCTCTATCTGCAAATGTGTCTGAAAACTGGTATTACACGCTTCAAATATTATCGAATCGTGCTTGGCTATGAGTTGGTCGACCCCTTGAATATTCAATTCAAAATCTCCGCCTCTGTGTTCGCGCATTACACGGTTCAACTCCTCAAACCGAGGGTTGGGCGTCATGTGATCAAACTCAATATGCCGCGGTGTAATGGTTGGCAATATCCCGGTGAGGATAATATGCATCTTACGTTTATCAGCTTCTGTTTCTGCCCTTCCCATAAGTAAGCGCAGTTGTTGCTCCATTTTCTCAAAGGCCTTTTCCTTTAACTCAATGGGGTCGAGGTTTAGTTCTAGGTTGTACTTGGCTAATTCAGTTGTAAAATGCGGGTCGTTTAACGCAGCAAGCAACGTTGCGCTTGCATCTTCTGGTTCCCAATTTCTATTGGTTATGCAGAATTCCTGCTCTGCTCCTATTCGCTGAATACCTGTTTCAAAGAGTCCTTCGGCAATCATTTTGTCGAAGGCATCAATATCATGAAGAATATGACGGAGGAAATTCGCGCGTTCGCGCAAATCTGAAATCGACTTGACGGATTGTTCTCCCATTGTTAGAGGTTACCCCAAAAATAAACTTTGATTTACGAACTTGAGATTATTCCGGAAAGTGTGTCAAATTAAAAATGAATCACCATTCGATTTGAGATTATGAAAAAGGAAATCCGTCTTCTTAATCTCGTTTCAGTGTGATTAAACGCTGCCTGTTCAGTCAAACATAAAATTCTGTTCATCCATTTCTTCAACCACGAAATTGGCGAAATAGGCATATCCCTTAGCATTATAATGCCCATCATTCATATGTGCAAAATCCGATACTGGCTCTTCCTTAAAAAGTGTTTCAAACTTATCGTCCAAAATGATAACTGATATGTGGTTCGTTTGAAGAGAATGGGTCAGTTTACTCATAAAAGGTTTAGGATGATAGCTAACTTCTGCTTCCGGGTTGGCGGCTACAAAAGGTGCTGGATGAACAATTACCAACACTCCTACTCCTTGTTCTTCTAACCGCGTAACCTTCTTGCAAATCAACTTCGAAAGTTCAGCCCTAGCCCATCCCATTTCATCGTGGTACTGCTGTTTGCTTAAGAAAACGCCTACCATAGGCTGATCTAGCACAAGTTTGCAATAAAGCCGCACTACAAACGAATACTTAAAGAGTGGCTCATACCATGGGCCCTTACGATAATGGGTGGTACCGTCTTCATAAAACCGTTCCGTCCCTCCTCTTAAAATGACGTCATTTAAATCTGTTGAATTGACCGAAAGCACAACATAATCTGGATTTAGGTTCCGCAACTTATGCTCAAGCAGCATAAATTGGAAAAAAGGATCACTTCCAGAAATGCCCGCGTTTATTACTTCTGTTTGCAAACCTCGCTCCAACAATAGGGTTTCAAATTGGCGCGGCCAGGCGCTGCTGCGAGGAGCTCCCATCCCTTCTGCAAAGGAATCGCCAAGTACAATAATACGTTTGATAGAGTCAGGCTTATCAACAACCGGTTCAACACCCCTAAAACCAAAACTATTGATTACGTAGTGGTATTCGAAATCTCCATGATCAACATCATGTTCCGTATTTGGCTCCCAAAACGGAAACCACGTGGAGCTCTCAATATTATATGCAGATGTATACTGTTTCCCCAGATTTTCCGTATAGCTATTCAATAAGCCTGACAGCCGCAGTCCAATTTCGAGTAATGCAAGTGTAAGTGAGCCAATACCTAGAGTTTTAAGACCAATATTCATGCTATAAATCAAATTGTAGGTCTAGTCGCCTTTCTTGTTTAAGCAGACTAACCATTTTGAAATATAATAACTTAAAAACGACTCCTCGATTTTTGTTTTAGCATTATACATTTAATCCAGGAACGAAAACAACCACCGCGCCATAGATATTTTGAAGGAGTCACAGAACATGATCTGTACCCAAAACGGTCCAAATAAATTCAATTTAACCGCGTAAATATTAGCGTCCTAAAGATGTAAGTCTTCATTTCTACTGGGACAAAAAAAATCGGAACCAACAGTGTTGATTCCGATTCAGTGAAACGTTTTTCGGATTGGTTATTCTACAATAAACTTTCCTTTCATGATTCCATAATGTCCAGGAAAACTGCAAATGAAATCATAAGTTCCTTTTGCAGGTGCATCAAACGTTACGGTCGTTTCTTCTCCCCCTCCAATAAGTTTGGTGTGCGCAATAATAGCATTGCTGGCAGGAATATGGTCGTTATCAATTCCTGCTTCAATTGCTTTCATTCCGAATGCCGCAAGATCCGTCCCGTTTTTCAACAATACGAAGTTGTGTCCCATAGCCGCTTTTGGCATTTGCCCCTCGTTAACAAGTGTTAGCGTAACAACAGAATTTGCTGGTACTTTCAACTCACTCTTATCGTACTTCATTTGGTCATTTGAGCTAAGTCGTAGCGCAACCTCTTGTTTCGGTTCGTTACTTGGCGCTTCTACTTGCTCCGTTTCTGTACTCTTTTCTGGAGCCACTTGCTTGTCGCTTCCACAACCGACAGCTAGAAATGCCGCAGCAGTTAAAATCATAAATACATGTTTCATTTTTTAATGTTTTAGTGTGTCAGTAAAACAACGAATGAAAGACAATAGTTGTGGAGATATGAGTAATTGTCATTACCGTGTCTAATCTCAATTTTTACGTCAAACACCGGGAACAAGACTGATAACCACCTTGTTTCATGAGTACTGACATGACCAGCCTTTTTTCGGAATAACTCAATGCTTGAAATAAAACAAAAAAATGATTTGATATGAGAAAGCTATTAACCATAATGCTCTGCACCTTTTCGGTTGCAACACTTGCTCAGGATTACGCGGCAGGTGAAAAAATTTTCAAAGGCAATTGTGCCTCTTGTCATAAAATGGATGCCAAGCTTATTGGTCCGCCACTACAAAACGTGGTTGCTGAGCAAGGAGAAGAATGGACAAAGAAGTGGATTTACAACAACCAAGAGTTACGAGATGCTGGAGATGCACATGCCCTTGCCATATTTGAAGAATACAATAAGATGATTATGCCGGCTTACACGTACCTCTCAGATGACGACCTCACCAATTTGACAACATTTATTGGAGGGTGGAAAGAGAAACAAAACGAAGTTGCCCAAGTTGCTGCTAGTTCCACGTCAGGCGGAGATTCGAGCACTTCAGTTAAATCTACAGCAAGCGCAGAACTGTCTGATGTAAGCAAAGTGATTTTGGGTGCATTAGCTTTTGCTGTTATCATGATAACGCTTACAATAGTCACTCTATACCGTGCATTTACAACGATGGTAGAAGTAAATAAAGAGCTACACCAAAAGACAAGTAGGACCTAATGGTTCTACTTATCTTGGTGAGAGAAGATTATCCGAGTTTGGGAAGTGTATCTAACCTAGCGTAAGGGTATGCTGCAATCTTGTTGAGTTTGTAATAACTGTCTAATCCTGAAATACCAACGGAATTTGCTATTTCTAGGTTTATAGAGCCATCATCACTCAACGCGGTATCGCTAACAATTACGTGCTCAATTGCTCCGATTATTAGTGTGGTATTGTTTGCTGTAATAGGAACCTCTTCTACAAAACGCATGGCCACTTTTATCTCGCTTTCACCCACAAAAGGGGCAGCAAATTCGGGCGTATATTCTTCTGCAAATCCGCAAGCATCAAACTCAGATATAGTCTTCTCAAACTTTGCTGATGTATAATGAGCTTGCTCTGTTAAATGATTAGGAATGTGGTTGATGGTATAAGCTTTCGTTTCAAGAATGTTTGCATAAGTATGGTGCTGCACCGCTTGCTGCGGCCGCATTACAAAACCAATCAAAGCAGGATTACTTCCTAAATGGACAACCGAACTGATAATGGCCAAGTTACTTTTCCCATCTTTTGATTTGGTCCCCACGAGATTCCCTGGTTTGATACCCGTTATGGAATTGATGAGATTCAGGCGGTAAATCCTGTCCATAGCTAACACCTCATTTTCTGTATAATGCATTGAGTATTGGTTAAAGTCTGTGATTAGTGAGGCGCTGCGTTATCTCTTCGACATCTTATTCGAAGTAATGCTTCGCTGTCTGCTACATTTAAACCTGGTAATATCAGGGTTTCTCTTCTTCAAATGCTTTTGACTGACGCCACTATTAACACGTTTACGCCAGCGCTTAAAGCTCGAGTTTTTCAACTGTTTGCGCATCAATTGTTGCACTTCAGACTCGTTTACGTTGAATTGGTATTCAATGGCTTCAAAAGGGGTTCGGTCTTCCCAAGCCATTTCAATAATACGGTCAATATCTTCTTCTGTCAAATCATGCATACCTAGCAAACCGACTAACAGGCATTTGGTTGAAAGGTGTAAATAAAAAAATCAGCGCAGTTAAAAAAACCACCCTGTATTCCTTAATCGATTCTGTGCAGGAAGCAGGTAGTAAGGACGTGCTATTTCACTTCTTACCAATTAACTGAAAACATTGTTTAATCCGTTCATGTTAAACTTATTTAAACCAATGTGGTTTTACATTTTATTAAAAGAACAAAACATTATTTATTGTGATAGTTAGTAAGAAAGAAATTCATTCTTGGAACTCGAAATACCGATTGAACTTTATCAATTCTATTTCTGGTTATAAAGGTGTGCATCTCATTGGTACAGAAGGAAAAGATGGTAAAAACCATTTAGCAATCTTCAACTCAGTTGTACATATAAGCTCTGAACCAGCTCGGATTGGCTTTATCATAAAACCACTTACGGATGGTGCAGATACCTACGCTAACATTATTGAAACCAATTGCTATACCTTAAATCATGTACATAAATCGTTCTTAGAACGAGCGCATGCTACTTCGGTAAAACTTGCAGAAGGCCAATCTGAATTCGATTTATGTAATCTAAACAGAGAATATTCCAAAGAATTTCACGCTCCTTTTGTAGCAGAAAGCAATATAAAGATTGGCTTGAAATTAATAGAGGATGTAAAGCTGACAGAAAGTGATTGTCGCCTCATTATTGGTGAAGTTGAATTTATTGACGTAAAAGAAGACTACATAGAAGAGGATGGCCAAATAGATTTAGAGAAAGCACACGATGTATATAGTACAGGCTTAAATCAATATTCATCTGTAAAAAAATTCGTTACCCTCCCAGATGCAATAGCTGAAGACTTACCGAATTTTAAACGAAAAAAACGGCCTGACAACGTTGTTTTCGATGAAGAAAGTCAATCATACAATGCTAATGCATTGACGTACGGCACCAATATTGGCGCGCCAAGTATAATCTCAAACAATCTTTCGAATTGGAAAAGCAGCGGTATTGTAACGTACAACCATGTACTTAAGAGTAAAGTCGAAAAGATAAAAGACGAGTATGATTCACTCGTTGAAGAATACAAAAACAATGAATTATTATACCACGCCAACTATGACTTTGAACCAATCATTGGTGAGGTTTATCACCTCTACCAAAAAGACAATAAGGATGAGTGTTTTTTGTCTTTAATACATCCTGAAACATGGAGTAGGACGCATTTAGGATCGTTTAAGTTGAGTAGTGATAAAGTTTGGTCTAAGATAGATTTGTAGCATGTCAGATTTAAAAAAGCAACTCCGTCCAGCAATACCAAGCATCATAAAGAAGGAGAATATTAGTGTTGATGAAAAATTTCAAAACGAAGTATTACGCCCTATTATTAAACTGCAAAACAATCTCATTTCAAGCTGCTTTGAGCATTATTTAAAACGCAAAAAAGTAGGCTTCCAAAAGTTTACTAACGATCAGACAATAGACTTTATTCATAAACTATTTAAGAGCGATACACAGATGAAGACAGATCTTCGCGGCTTAATTATTGGGCTTTTTACATTAGAAGAATACCAAGAGTATCTTACTATGTCCGCTCAATTAAATAGAAGAATCAACTCCATGATTCAAGAAAGAGTAACCTCTTTTTATATTCAGAAAGGCTACTAATACTCGGCTCGCACACGGTTTATAGACAGCGTGCGTTAGGGATTGAAGCGGCATCCTTTTTCTAGCTCCACCCTTCGAGTACCTCTGGGTTTGAAGAAAAAGATATAGCGGAAAGCCTGACAGCCAAGTACCAAATCTCGACTTCGCTCTACTTAGCTGGCATGGCGGAAACGCCCAAATGCTTTAGCACTAAAAACTCAAATTCGAAACGGTTTCGGATTTGGAGCTTTAACGCTTAGAATTTGATTTTCAGTTATTCGAAATAGATGGAAAACAGAAACGTCTTCGACTTTAACGATTGAATTGAATTTGTAAATGCTGTCTGGTCTTCAACTAAAAGGTTGTTGAGTCCGAAGGACATTTTTACTTCTGTAGACATTTTAAAGTATTCCAAGTAGAAATCTACCCCAACACCGAGGTCCCACGTATAATCTTCGCGTTTCATTTTTAGAATGATTTCATCCGATTGGACTTCTTCCTTTGTGGCCATATCAAACAGGACTTTTCCGCCCCCCAAAATGTATACGCGCCAGTTATTTATCCTGCGCGAACGGAATTTGAAGTACAAGGGAATCTCTATATAAACGGAATTAACCACCTTATCGTAAACCACGGGTAGCGTGTCTCGTTCTATAAACGTGTATTCCATAGAACGCCCCACAAAGGATATTCCGGGGATGAAACGAAGATTGAAATGTTCGCCCAACCGGACATCTGAAACGATACCGAGATTGAAACCCATGGCGCCTTTTGGTTCGACTACATAGACAGAGTCGAGCGCTTGAATATTACCAACCGTCTTGACTGCTATATCGGAGTAATTGACGCCCAACGAGAAGCCGAAGTGCATCCGTTGACGGTCGTACTTAGTCAGATTAAGCTGCTTCTTTTCTCTGTATTTGTTTGGGAATTGAGCATACACCATTGATGCTGACGTAAGAAACACCAATAGCAAGACGGATGAAAAAACGATATGTTTTTGAAGAAGCTTCAAATCAGGCTTTTACGCCAGTATATAAACTGCAGATGCCAAACGTAAGCGACTTGGAAGTGTTGTGTTGGAAGCCTGCGGCAGCCATAACTTTCTTGAAATCTTCTCCATCTGGAAATGCATTTACCGACATAGGTAGATAGGTATATGCGGAGGCGTCTTTCGAGAGCATTTTACCCAACAATGGAAGTATATTATTGAAGTAAAACCCGAACAATTGCTTTATGGGAAACTTCTTAGGCGTAGATAATTCTAGCACTACGAGCTTTCCGCCCGGGCGTAACACGCGATTGATATCTGTTAATCCTTTCTGAAGGTTCTCAAAATTCCTCACGCCAAAGGCAACGGTAGCAGCATCGTAAGTATTGTCTGAAAACGGAAGATTTTCAGAATCTCCCACAACCATTTCAATTTTATCTGAAAGGTTTTTCTTGGCAATCTTCACTTTTCCAAGGTCGAGCATGCCTACGGAAATATCTACTCCTGTAATCTTATCTGGGTTCAAACTCATTGCTTCTAAAGCAAAATCACCTGTTCCTGTGGCTACATCTAGAATCGTTTTTGGCTGAATTTCCTTTAGTTGCGCGATGGCTTTCTTTCGCCAAATAATATCGATTCCCAATGACAACGAACGATTGAGAAAATCGTACCGATGTGCAATATTGTCGAACATAGTCGCAATTTGCTTGGTCTTTGAACCTTCTTCGCTGTACGGCTTTACCGATTCAGCTTTATTTTCAATGGATGTTTTCACGCGCGCAAAAGTAAGATGTTGTAACGTTTGTCATTGTAGGAACTTGCCTCGTACGGGTTTGCCTCGGCAAACTCCTACACCATTGAAATTAGTTCCTCTATAGTAACGGATGATTGCTCTCCTGTTACCATATTCTTCACCCCAACCTTGCCACTTTCAATCTCATCTGTTCCAACCATTGCAACAAACGGAACAGCGTTATTGTTGGCATATGTCATCTGTTTTTTCATCTTGGCACTATCAGGATAAAGCTCTGTGTTTATACCTGCTTCGCGAAGTTGCTTGACCAAACCAAGGCAATGGCTTGCTTCTTCCGTTCCGAAATTGACGAAGAACACCTGCGTGCTATCTGAAGTGAGTTCCGGGAACAAATTAGCTCCATCCAACACATCATAAATACGGTCAGCACCAAAAGAGATTCCAACGCCAGAAACATCGGGCATTCCGAAAATTCCAGTTAAATCGTCATAACGTCCGCCACCTGAAATACTGCTCGAAAGTGTTCCTTCAATATTTGAACGTACTTCGAAAATGGCGCCAGTGTAATAGTTCAACCCTCGCGCAAGCGTAAGATCCAATTCGAGAACAGTTTTGTTCGAAATGAGCCTTTGAGCGGTTTCCAAAACCTCAGAAACTTCTGCAATTCCTTTTTGTCCTGTTTCGTTTTCTCCCAGATAGGTTTTAAGGAATTCCAACTTCTCAGAGGTGTTTCCTCGAAAACGCATTAATGGTAGAAGCTTTTCGGTAGAAGCTTCCGATATACCACGTTCTTTCAGTTCATTTACAACCTTCTCCTCCCCTATCTTATCTAGCTTATCGAGTGCTACGGTAATATCCACAAACGCATCTGGCGCTCCAATTACTTCGGCAATAGCCGCCAACAACTTTCTGTTGTTAATCTTAACAGTAACAGGAATATTCAGCTTTGAGAAAACCTCATCTGTAACCTGAACCATTTCTACTTCATTCAGCAATGAATTACTTCCGATTACATCAATATCGCATTGGTAGAATTCGCGGTAACGCCCTTTCTGCGGACGGTCTGCTCGCCAAACTGGCTGAACTTGATATCGCTTAAACGGAAATGTGATTTCGTTTCTGTGCTGAACTACGTAACGTGCGAAAGGAACAGTTAAGTCGTAGCGGAGGGCCTTTTCAGATAAATGATTTGCGATTGACGATTGACGATTGACGATTTGCGATTGGCCGCCATCTAATAACTCAGCTGGCATTTTGCCTAGAAAATCTCCCGAATTCAAAATCTTGAAAATCAACCGATCACCTTCATCACCATACTTTCCCATCAATGTTTCGGAATTCTCCATCGATGGTGTTTCGATTGGCTGGTAACCATACTTCTTGAAAACGCTTTTAACCGTATCAAAAATGTAGTTCCGCCTTACCATTTCGGTAGGAGAAAAATCACGTGTTCCCTTAGGAGTGCTGGGTTTCATCATATAACTGTAATTCCTTAGCTTCTTTTTTAAAGTATTTAAACAGCAATATTGAGATAATAAGACAAAATCCCTCACCTAGAGTATCCAATACCAAACCTTTATCAACTTCAACATCTGCTCCTGCATAAATTAAAATTGGAGTGGACAAAAACAGAAGAAGGATAGTGCCCCTTAAAACCGAAAACACCGTGAAAAATTGGAGTTTCCAAGTTGGAACCATTCTGTAGAGAAGAAATAGAAAAACAGCGTGAGACACAGTAGTGTGCAGTAAATCGGCAGCAAATTCAAAGTCATCTTGACCATACTTTAGAAGTCGCACAAGCCATCCCGCGGCTGCCGCTAAAACAAAACTTATCGGCAAGAATAATATCCACCTAAGCCAGATTGGCAGCCCTTCAAATTTATAAGATATGTCTTCTAGGATTTCCAATTGCTGTTAGCATAATTCATTTATCCTACCAACTTTCTATATCTAATTCGTTTCGGACCGCTATCACCCAATCTCTTCTTGCGGTTTTCTTCGTAATCGGAATATCCACCTTCGAAGTAATAAACGGTTGAATCGCCTTCGAAAGCGAGGATGTGCGTGCAAACTCTATCCAAGAACCAACGGTCGTGAGAGATAATTACGGCACAGCCAGCAAAGCTTTCGAGTCCTTCTTCCAACGCTCGAAGTGTGTTCACATCAATATCGTTGGTCGGCTCATCCAGCAATAACACGTTCGCTTCTTGCTTCAAGGTCATTGCTAAGTGCAATCGGTTTTTCTCTCCACCAGAAAGCATTTCTACTTTCTTTCCTTGTTCTCCACCACCAAAATTGAAGCGCGAAACGTAAGCACGAGAGTTTAGGCGTCTTCCGCCCAATTCCATCTCTTCCAAACCATCGGTAATGGTTTCCCAAACCGTTTTGTTCGGGTCAATAGCTTGATGTTGCTGATCCACATACGCCACCTTTACGGTTTCTCCTACTTTGAATTCGCCTTTATCTGGCTTCTCCAAGTCCATAATCATTCTGAAAAGCGTGGTTTTACCAGCACCGTTTGGCCCAATAATTCCTACAATTCCGTTTGGCGGAAGACTGAAATTCAATCCTTCATAAAGCAGTTTATCGCCAAATGCTTTCGACACATCAATCGAATCAATCACATTCGTTCCTAAACGCGGCCCGTTTGGAATGAATATCTCCAACTTCTCGTCTTTCTGCTTAGAATCTTCGTTCAGCAGTTTGTCATAAGCACTCAAACGCGCTTTGCTCTTGGCCTGACGTGCTTTCGGACTCATGCGCACCCATTCCAACTCACGCTCCAATGTCTTTCTACGCTTGCTCTCCGTTTTCTCTTCAGCCTTCAGTTTCTTGCTTTTTTGATCTAACCATTCGCTGTAGTTTCCTTCCCAAGGAATTCCTTCTCCGCGATCCAATTCAAGAATCCAACCTGCCGCATTATCCAAGAAATACCTATCGTGTGTAATCGCAATTACGGTTCCTTTATACTGCTGCAAGTGCTGCTCTAACCAATCGATACTCTCCGCATCCAAGTGGTTGGTTGGCTCATCCAAAAGCAATACATCTGGTTCCTGAAGTAGCAAGCGACAAAGCGCAGTTCTGCGTTTTTCACCACCCGAAAGTGTGCTTACCAATTGGTCATCTGGTGGGCAACGAAGTGCATCCATTGCTCTTTCAAGCTTGTGGTCAAGTTCCCATCCGCCTAATTGCTCTATTTGCTCAGCTAAAACACCCTGAAGCTCGATGAGTTTTGTCATCTCATCATCACTCATTGGCTCGGCAAACTTGGCGTTTACCGCTTCATATTCCTTCATAACGTTCGCCACTTCGGCTACGCCTTCCATCACGATTTCCTTAACCGTTTTAGTTGGATCAAGCTGTGGTTCCTGCTCTAGGAAACCAACCGTGTAACCTGGCGAGAAAACCACATCGCCCTGGAAGCTTTTCTCAACGCCCGCAATAATCTTAAGCAGGGTTGATTTACCCGATCCGTTAAGACCGATAATACCAATTTTGGCACC
>Ga0222650_1000683_pt1 | contig 24089 bp, 19 predicted proteins | sample AntAcemetagen367_FD_179820 | JGI IMG/M metagenome (GOLD analysis project Ga0222650, IMG submission 179820) | Saline water microbial communities from Ace Lake, Antarctica - #367 | ecosystem: Environmental > Aquatic > Non-marine Saline and Alkaline > Saline | place: Antarctica: Ace Lake... | reverse complement strand
ATGCATCTTAAATCCATACAAGAAAACAGAGGGACACAGGGAAAAAGATAGGAACACTACGCGCAACGCATGTATCTGTAATGGAAGTCTGAGTGATTTTTGGAATAGTTTTAACAACACCGTTCCCCAGGCCCTAGACCGGGGCCTGTTGTTGTTTCCAGAGGATCCCTTAATCCTAGGGCTGCAAAAAGATGGGCGCTACCGGAATGTAACCCTGCATACCGGGGATGTTCGAACGATCGTTCAAACGTTCAGCGAACCCTACGACCTGATTTTTCATGATCCCTTCAGCCCGGTACGAAATTCCGAGTGTTGGACGGTTGAGCTTTTTCAGCAGTTATATCGGCTACTAAGGCCAGATGGCGTCTTGTTGACCTACTCTCAATCCAAGATGGTGAGGATGGCGATGCACAAAGCAGGTTTCATCCTACAAGATAGTAGTGCCCCTCCCCCGCATCGGGGAGGTACCATCGCCCTCAAAACAGGAAAAGGAATTGACGTCGAAAAGACCATCCCCTACCGAGACTCCACGTTGATGGGAACCGGCCATGAAATAAGAAGTCGGAGAGAGGCTGAACTTCGAGACAGTCGTCCGCGCTCTCCGAGCGTGTAAATATAATCCTGCAAAACCTTTACCTTTAGATTATGAAGATATCCAAGTGTGAGGTCTCTCCCTACTAGTTCCACGGTCGCCTGCTCGAGTCACGCCGGGGCGTGACTAGCGACGGCCAAGGGAGAGCGCGGACGAGGCTGAGATAATCACAAATTCGGTTTCGATTCCGATTCCGATTCCGATTCCGATGAGTTGAAGTAGGTTTTTATCTGGTTACGCCAAGGGCGCTTTATCATTCAGCCCAGGGTTGCGAGGAACGAGCTACCCTGAGACCGAGGCCCGCCCCTTATGCTCTCTTCTACGCTGAAGGCGTTTTGTCCAGCGGAGCCCTCGCAGAGGTATGATGCAACACCTTCCGTGTTGGATTATATTTGGTGATCGTTCCTAGGGTAGGCCATCGTTCCTCAGCCCAACCCTAGGCTAACAGTTCTAACGCAGTAGGCGTATCCAGAGTAGAGGAAAATTTTCCATTGAGACAGAATCATAGCTCTGAAAGAAAAAAATAATGAATACTTGACGAAAGGGATGAGTGGGGAGCATATTTAAATTAGTGATCGGCATAGCTTGAAGATCAAATTTCGGTTCCAGGTCTTCGTTCCGAAGCGTCAGATCATGCCTTGCGCAGATATGCGGTTATCCGCAGCGCTCTGAGCTGATTAAGCATGCCGTTCACTACTTTTTAGTACGATTTGAAAAAATTTCTTTTACGAAATTCCCGTGGGGCCACTCCATAAGATTTCCGAAATCTCCTCGAAAAATAATAACTCGAACTGTAGCCCAGTAGTTCGGATATTTCTGAAATAGGGCGTGAGGTCATTTGCAACAAAGTCCTAGCTTTTTCCAAACGCCGTTCGCTCTGATAGTGCAATGGGGTTATCCCCATTTGCACTTTAAATAAATGACTCAGCCGAGATTCAGAGAGCCCCACAGCGCGGGAGAGCTCCGCAAGTGAAAAGGATTTCGTCAACTTCGACCCTATCCATTCGCATGCTTGCTCAATACGCGGGTCGAGGGGTCCTTTCACATTTCCAGAATGCAAGCTCTCGCACCATAGCAAGATTTTTTCAATTTCAAGCATGATCATGTCCCAGCGCATAGCCAGGGGTGAATCTACCCAAGCCATGGCTTGTTCAATCGACGTTTGAACGTCAACATACAAACGGTCGGTTAAGCTAAGGCTTCCCACTCCTTTATCTAGGCCCGGCCATTTCAAGTAGTCCTCCCAATGGGGTCGTGGCTGAAAGGCGGCCCAAAAATGTTTCCATGGATCTTTTGATACCTGCCAACCATATCTTTGCGGCCAATTTGCAGGAAACAAAAATGCATGTCCAGGCGTAGAGAATATCTCACCGGAGGGAATTTCCAAGAGGCCGTTACCCTCTAAGGTGATTTCTAGAATCCATAAATTTGTGCCTTGAGGGCGATCCACCCGATGCGGAAGCAGAGCACTATTCTCTTCAATCGCCACCATAGGGTCCATCCATGCATTTTGTATCGTAGGTTCAAACATAGCAGGATTGTACAAGTATATAGCATAGCCTGCTATTTCAAAATCGTACTATTTCCACTACAGTATTTTTTCATTTACTAAGGACTCATCTATGACTATCCCCCGCCATCAACGCCCCACCCAACTCAAAAAGTTTCTCTTTGGCGCCCCCTATTATCCGGAACATTGGTCCGCAGAAGACCGGAAAGAGGATGCGAATCGAATGAAGGCTGCCGGAGTTAACCTTGTACGAATGGGCGAGTTCGCTTGGGATCTTATGGAACCTAAACGAGAACAATTCGATTTTTCATTATTTCAGAAGGTCTCGGAAGAAATGGGTGAACAAGGAATCCAAAGTTTTATGTGTACCCCCACCGCAACCCCTCCTCGGTGGATGACCTATGAAAATGAACATTGGTACCGTGTAGATGTCGATGGCAAAACGATGCAACATGGGAACCGTCAGCATGTTTGTACCAACAATCATGAATTTCGGGCAGAATCTCGCAGAATTACCCGTGCCATGGGCGAAGCCTTTAAAAACAACCCTCATGTGATTGGCTGGCAAACGGACAATGAATTCTACTGTCATTTTTCCGAATGCTTTTGCCAAGCCTGTCAGCAGGAATTCCGGAGGTGGATACAGAAAAAATACTCCACCATTGAGGATCTGAATACCGCCTGGGGAGTGGCTTTTTGGGCACAAACCTATGATCATTTTGACCAGATCACTCTCCCCCAACTTCCTACGCGCCCGGCATACGGAAACCCCTCTCAGGAACTGGACTGGAAACGCTTTTTGTCAGATTCGATCTGTGATTTCCAACGCGAACAAGTTGAAATTTTACGTGAGGTCAATCCTGATTGGTGGATCACCCACAATGGGGTGTTTGAAAATATTGATAACTGGAAGCTTAGTGAAGAGTTAGATTTTTTTGCCGTAGATGTGTATCAAGGATTTATGGGCAGTAAACCGGAAGGATTTTCCTGGGGTGCCTTAAAGAATGAGAGCTGCCGATATGTAAGCGGAGGCTACATTATTCCGGAGCAAGCAGGTGGCGGCGGCGGGCAACGGGGGTACATGCTCCCCACACCCGAACCAGGTCTGATGCGCCTCTGGGCCTATCAAGGGGTGGCTCGGGGTTCAGACGGAATCCTTCATTTCCGTTGGAGAACCTGTCGTTATGGGGCCGAAATCTTTTGGAACGGTATTTTGGATCATGATAACAAACCTCGTAGACGCTTTGAGGAGTTCAGTCAGGAAGGCGCCGAATTTGCCACCTTGAGTGATCGTATCGTAGGATCTGTCGTAGAGGTTAACATCGGCCTACTGGCTGACTACGATCAAGAGCATAGCTACGTCACCATGCCCAATGGCTTCCCCAGCCCGGACGATCAATGTAAAGAGCTTTTCCGAGAGATGCTCGAACGGAACTTGCCCGTAGGACTATTGGATTCACGTGATTCGTTTGAAGGCATGGATCTGATTTTTATTACTTCGCATATTTTGGAAGATCCAGAGTTAGCTAAAAAGTTGGAAGATTTCGTGCGGGAGGGTGGCGTCTTGGTCGTCACCGCCCGTAGCTTCTCCCGTGACAAAAATAATCATGTGTTAGCCGAAACCGCACCAGGATGCTTATCAACTCTTTTGGGGGTGACTCGAGAGGAAGAAGGACGCACGGACCATCCTGATGAATACCGAATCGATATGAACGGTACGCTTTTGACGGTAGATGGCGGATATGAGATTTTAAAAACCGAAGGTGCGGAAATCCTTGCCAGGTGGCAAATACGCGAAGGAAAAGGTCTTATACATGCCGCACATAACCAACCTGCGATTACCCTAAATACTTTTGGGAAAGGCAAAGCATTTTATGTGGGTACCTACCTCAATGCAGAGAATATTCCGCTTTTGTTACCCGAGATTTTTAAACATAAACCTGTCGCCAAACAAATAGTCGCGCCGGCCTATGTGGAAAGCTCCATTCGTCACCGTAAACATGAGAGAACCCTTTTCGTGCTCAACCACTATTACGAACCTCAAGAAATATCATTTGCCGGCACCGGCAGAGAACTCCTCACAGGTAAGGTGATTTCTGGTAAACTATCACTGGAACCTCTCGGAGTCGCTGTCATTGCTCTGGAAGACTAGACGTCTTTATCCCTCAGTTCCCAAACCCGCGTTTGAGGTAATCCTTAATAGGATTATCTATCACAGACAAGAGTGTCTATGATACGGTTAGGACTGGAATATGGACCTTTTTTTAGGCAGCTATTGATTAATTAGCCCTCTTCTGGGTATGAAAAGCCAAACGGAGATAACGAACACTCCGTCCATGGTGGCCAACCTGCCAGAGGTCGTGACTAGTTCAGGACCAAAGCGGAAACTCAGAATTTTTTAAAGAATACGACAATCAACAGCAAGTTGATCATCCTTACAAAAAGAGAACGCCCCTGACCGTCGCTCGCGACGGCCAGGAATGATCGCTTCCATGGATCAGAGGTCCTCGGAATTGAGGTCGTGCTCAATTTCAAGTTCGAGGAGCTCTCCACGTTCGTTCAGCGTCACTTCGTAGGTGCGGTCGAAGGCGATGCCTTCGACGGCGAAAATTCCGATGTCTTCCTCCACTCCGCGTTCGGCTTCCACTATCACGATGCCAGGCAGGGCGCGCTCCACCGCGTTGCGCACGGCTTGCGGTAGCTTGTCTAGGTGAACGGACTGCTGGAGGTCGTGCAGGGTGCCGTCCTCGTCGATTTCCATGTCGAAAACGAGTCCATCCCGTTTTACCTCCAACTCGTAGAACATTTTGTCATCGTCTTCATAGGGCTCGGCATGGGTCAGGGTCCCACCCGGAAGATGCCCTAAGGCGGCGGTTCGGACCTGTTCAGGAAGGTCGGCCACGTCCATGGCACGCTCGATCTCAAGCATACGGCCGTCCGACAGGATTTCCATGTCCCACATCTGGCCGTCTTTCTGTCCGATCAAATTAAAGAACCGGATGTCTCCTGCCCGATATTCTTCGGCCGAGGTCAGCGTGATCCCAGGAATGGATTCCAAGGCCGTAGCCCGGACCGGTTCCGGCAGACTCTCCAAGGAGACCGGTTCCGAGCCCGCCGCGAACAGCGGCAGACTCAGAGTGGCGGATGCAGCCAAGGATACTGCGACACGAAACATGGAAAGTTTCCGTTTTAAGTAAGGAACAGAGGAAAAGTCCCGATATTGATTTTTAAACGCAGTTGCCGTGCGGAACGGAAAACATGCATAAACGTGTTTTCGAGTCATCTACTTCTCCAATGGTTTTGCAGTACAGGATGAGGATTTAGAAGCTTCCAATCAGTGAGAATCGGGCATTGATGGGTGCGGCAACGGTCGCTTGATGATCCGCGTGAGCATGTGGGAAGTACAGTTCATCCGCGAGATTTTCCACATTCAACTGAAGCCGTAGACTTTCGGAAAGGGTGTAATATAGGGCCGCATCGATACGAGTGTAGCTAGGGAGCCTTGTATCATTACCACTGTCGATAAAGGTCTCATCGTAGTAGACAAGGCCAAGTCCCATTCCAAATTTTTCGGTCATTTGGTAGGTATTCCAAACAGAGAACATATGCTCTGGAAGTTCGCGGGGACGATTACCGTCATCAGCTTTATCACTTTCCACCTCACCATCGAGATAGCTATAGCCAGCAGAGATAAACCAATTCCGGTTCACCATGCCCGTAAATACAGCCTCAAAGCCGTTGACCGTCGATTCAACAACCGATAGCGCTGCAGCATCGTCTTTGGCGGTTTCGGGGGAGCTTTTTTCCATATCGAAAATCGTGGTGGTGAGGCTCAAGCCGGGCTTGATGTCCCACTTAACTCCAGCTTCGAGGTTGGTGAAGGTATCGGGGTCGAGAGCCGCTGTCTTATCGGTGATGGTAGCAAACTGCTCTCCGCTGCGGGGAAGAAAGGTTTCGCTGTAACTGGCGTAGATGGAAATATTTTCTTTAGGTTTGAGGATGATTCCGACGCGAGGGGAAATTTCCTCATCCGTACGGCTACGTGTCGTTCCGGTTTTGCGATCGAGGGCTTCGATATCGAAACTGTCGAAGCGAGCACCAAGCACAAGATGAAGATACTCGTTCAAAGCGATTTCATCTTGAGTATAAAAGGAAAAGGTTTGCACGTCGGCCGAGGTCTCGTCGTTGAGATCCGCAGTGAAATCGTTGGTCGACAACCCGTTGATACTCGTGCCGACCCCATTGCGAAGAACTTGATTACCAAGTAAAAAAGTTTCGGTATCGGGGTCACTTGGATTTGTGTCAAAGGAGGAGTTAAAACGATCGTTATCGTTGGTGGTGTTGATAACTTCCACCCCGGTCACAACCTTATGGCGGAGTGGTCCCGTATCAAACTCGCCCACCACGTCGGCGGAAAGAATGAGGTTTTCACGCTGGGTCGAGTCCACGTAGCCGTCAAGGGTCACGCGATCTGGGGAATTAATTGCGTCATAGTCCGAAGTATAAAAATTACTGTAAACTTTATCATAAACCCCATAAAATGCGTCGAAGCGTGCTTTCAGATTATCTGAAAAACGATGCTCTACTGCGGAGCGGAAAAAGTGAGCCTCCAGATCCGTATAGTTCAATTCCGTGTCTCCGAAGAACAGATCTTTAAAGCTTTCGATAGGAGTTCCATCCGCTCCGGTGGGTATACCACGATCAATAGATCGCCTATGATCTGCATACTCGTAGGAAAGATCGAGAGTGGTGTCTTCGCTAAGGTTGATCTTGAAGGTGGGGTTTACGCCGTAACGGTCTCCCTCGTAGAAGTCGAGGTGGTTGTCCAAATGCTCGTAGGCTGCGTTGATGCGGAATACGGCGGTTTCCGAGAGGGTGACATTACTGTCGGCTTGGACCGTGTAGGCACCAAAGGAGTCTACGGAAAGTTGCGCATCGTTGAAATCAGCTCCTATAACTCCCTTTTTCATAACCCGGTTGATGATCCCCCCCGTACCGCCACGCCCAAACAATAAGGCGTTGGGGCCACGCAGGAATTCAACTTGCTCCACATTATAGAGGGAACGGTAATACTGCACATCGTCCCGTACACCATCGATATAAAAATCCGCTGTAGAACGGACCCCTCGAAAGACCACGGCATCGCGATGCCCTTCGCCCTGAGAGGTTGTCAGGCCTGGAATGTAATCCACCATGTCATGAATACTGTCAAATCCTTGGTCCTGAATCTGTTTGGACGTGATGATGGAAAGGCTTTGCGGCACATCGATGATCAGGGTCGGCGACTTGAGCGCGGTGACTTGGTCGGAGTAAAGCGATTGCCCCGTCACCACAAGGCCTTGAAGTTCTTCGACACCTTCTAGGATGGTTTCTGCGCTTCCCGAGCTGTCTTGGACTTCGGCAGCTCCGAGCTGCATTATCGCAGCAAGCAAAGTGGTTACGACAATACTGTGCCATTTCATGACTCGGGTTTTAGGTGTTTGATAGTTAAATTTCATAAGATACTAATATGGATGTGGTTAGAGTGCTAGTAGAGTTCTTCACTCAATTACACAGATTGAATTGGATACGTATATCGCTAACTAGCTACACACGTCACGCCCTGCTTATATTTCATTTGTTTGGCATGTCAAACGGATGGTTTGAAGTATTTTTCAAGCAGGAAAAAGGTGTAAGCACAAAAATATCAGCGAGTAAAACCTGCTACCACTAGTGAGGATGGGCTTTCCTACTCGTCTACTTGGTTTGGGTAGCTGACGGAGGCATCCTCCATTTATTAGCCTAAAAATAGCTTTTTCGGAATAAAACACCCTATCTTAAAGATGAAGGAAGATCCGCTTCGAGAGGTGAACTTAGTGGAAGCTTCGCGTCCCGTAACCGGTCGGCATACTCAGACAAGAATCGTGCCTTCGGCAAACAAGTGTCTAGGACTCGTCAGGACTATGGATTTTCTTTCTAGGGAGCCATTGCCTAATTAGCCCTCTTCTGGGTTCAAATACCCAGACGAAGATAAAGAGCACTCCAGCCACGGTAGCCATCATACCAGAGGTGCTGGCGCTTTCATGGAATCCAAACCATGGTGGAACCACAATGGCTGCGAGGTGCCCCAAGGCTGCGCTGAGGGCTCCGAAGACGGCACTGAGAAAAAGCATGACGCCTAAGCGGTCAGTCAGCATCCAGGCACAGCAGGGGGGAACGACCAGCATGGCGATCACGATAATACTACCTACGGCTTCGAAGGACGCTACGGTGGTGACCGCGACCATCATCATGAGCAAATAATGCATAAGCCCGGCGTTGAAACCGGAGGTAGTGGCTAATTCGGGATCAAACGCGGAAATACGGAACTCTTTGAAGAACAGAAGGATTAACCCTAGGTTAAGTATCATCACGATAAATAAGACCACCAAAGCCCTCGGAAGCTCGAGCGGACCGACATTTACTAGATCCTGGGGGGTCCATTCGATATTGCCTAAGAGTACGCAACTCGCATCGAGATCCACTTTCTCCGCGGATTTCACAATTAGGATTAGCCCAAGAGCAAATAGAATCGTAAACACGATTCCCATCGCGGCACCACGATCCACATTTCCGAATTGGCTCACCCACTGCGTAAATACCGCAGTCAACAAACCAACAATCGCTGCTCCGATAAACATAGGTAAACTTGCCCGGCTACCCGTAATCATAAATGCGAGAGCGAGACCGGGGAGTACCGCATGGCTGATGGCATCTCCCATCATACTCATTTTGCGCAGGACTAGAAAGCAGCCAGGTAACGCGCAGGCAATGGCACAAGTGATACCGACGAGAACAATCCACGTATCCATCCACATCCAGATCATATTGAGTACTCCCCTATGGAGGCATGAGGGCTATCCGGTAAATCTATTCCATGTGCCGTTTGATCTAATTCTATCTCTAATTGCCTAACTAATTCAGGTCCCAATACGTGTTCAACATGATCGGCATCTCGGTCGACATGTCGAGTTGCCACATCCGCAAAACGAATGAGGTAGAGTTCCCATAAGCGATGATTTCGAGTGTAACGTGCCGCCTCAGCAAACCCTGATTCGGACAACTGCAAACGATTTCCCGATACGGGTTCAAGATGATCCTCACGCTTAGCCTGCGACACCAGTTTAGTAAATTCTTTGGGAGACCAAGACCGTTTATTTGTCAATAAATCCAAGGCTATCGGAGAATTTGTTCCATTCTCTTCCCTTTCAAGTACTTCGTAAACCGCACGTAATAAATGCTGACGTCCTATTTTTTTACGCATACGTGACTGACGGGACTTAATTTTTAACACCCCACGGGCCGTACCAAAAAACATACTAAACAAAAAGGCCACGCCGGAAACTAGTACGATCACTGCACCCGCAGGCATTCGTGGCAACAAGGCACTAACCGAGGCACCAAACCAACCACTCACGCCACCAATCATACCGGCAAGCATCCACATATAACGGTACTTCTCGGTCCAAAAACGAGCGGAAGCGGCGGGAATAATCATAAATGCGATAATCAAAATCAATCCCACAGCCTGAAGCCCTACAACGGTTACAGCTACCACAAGTCCCATCATGACCATGTCTAAAAAATGAACCGGCCAGGCCAAGGAGCGAGCAAAATTTTCATCAAAACAGATAAGGCTAAATTCTTTCTGTAAAGCAATGCACAGGATCAGTGTGGCTCCAGTAATCCAGAGCAGGTAATGCAAATCTTGGCTGACCATTGATGCGGTTTTACCATAAATAAACGATTCCAATCCAGCTGCCGCGCCACCCATGGTCTGAGCCAGACTTAACATCACGATCCCTAGTCCAAAAAACACACTCAGCACAATACCCATCGCGGCATCGTCTTTGATCCGAGAGGTATTACGAATGGCGGTAACCATAATCACTCCCAGCAATCCGGTGATCGTGGCCCCAAGCAACAGAAGCGAAAGTGACTTTCCGTTACCGCCCGCAAGCGTAACCATAATGAACATCAGTCCGATTCCGGGAAGGCAAGCATGGGAAAGCGTGTCGCTCATTAAAGAACGTTTTCGCAGGAGCAAAAAACTCCCAGCTAATCCAGCAGAGATACCCAAAAGGATTGTGCACACCACTACCAGCCGAGTATTATATTTTTGCAGAAGGAGAACCTCCCACAAATCAGACCACATGAAGCCCAACATCATGACGTAATCGCGCCCTTCGTTTGTTTCAGCGCTTCTCCGGCTTCGGCAAGCGCACTTAAGGTACCTCCATAGGTAGCTTTCAAATTTTCCGCCGTAAAAACTTCGTGGGTAGGACCCGCCTTGACCACCCGCAGATTTAATAGAATCAGCCAATCAAAATATTCGTTAACAGTTGCCAAATCGTGATGCACCACCAGACAGGTTTTGCCTTGATCTTTCAATTCGTGTAGCAAAGTCACGATGGCTCGTTCCGTAGCGGCATCCACAGCGGCGAAGGGCTCATCCATAAAATAAAGTTGCGCATCCTGGGCTAAAGCACGGGCTAGAAATACTCGTTGTTGTTGTCCTCCGGAAAGTTGACTGATCTGCCGGCCCGCATAATCGGCCAACCCTACCCTATCTAAAGCTTCCATAGCCTGCTGTTTGTATTTTTTGCCAACCGGTTTGCACCAGCCTATTTTTCCATAAGTTCCCATAGCCACTACATCTAATGCACTCACAGGGAAATCCCAATCCACACTCTCTCTCTGAGGCACATAGCCCACCATCCGACGATTCTTTTTGTATTCCTCGCCGTAGATCATCACCCGACCAGAGGCGCGAGGAACCAGATCCAGACAGGCCTTAATCAGCGTACTTTTTCCAGCACCATTAGGCCCCACGATCCCCACCAGCTTGCCCTCTGGAATATCGAGATCGATATCCCAGAGTACAGGCTTTTCATTGTAGGCGACAGTTAAGTCGTCAATGGCGAGTGGGACACTTGGGGGATGAGTAGGTACGGACATGAGAGCGTTTGATGTTAATGGGTTATATTAGTAAAGGGGACGACCGTCGCTTAGTGATCATGATTATGATTATGATCGCGGGCGAGCTTGTTCTGCATACCGCCTTCAGGTGCTTTACCACCGAGGGCACGAGTAATAGTTGTCACGTTGTGGTCGATCATTCCGATGTAAGTTCCTTCGTAAGTATCAGGTTTACCCATAGCATCTGAGAAGAGAGATCCGCCAATCACCACTGGATGATTTTGGGCTTGTGCTCCCTCGACTAACGCACGGATATTTTTATCCGCAACCGAAGTTTCAACAAATACCGCCGGAATGTTGTTATCGACTAGAAATGTAATCAAGTCTTCGATGTCCCGGACTCCAGCTTCGGATTCGGTACTGATTCCCTGGATCCCTTTTACTTGCAGATTGTAGGCACGTCCCATGTAACTGAACGCATCGTGAGCCGTAACTAACACACGCTGATTTTCAGGAATCGTGGCCATAGTTTTCTGGGCATAAGCATCCAACTTTTCCAATTTAGATAGATAGGTTGCCGCATTTTCCCGGAAATAGGTTTCTTTGGATGGATCCTGCTTAACTAAGCCTTCTTCAATTACTTTTACCGCAGCCATCCAGCCTTTCACATCCATCCATACGTGAGGATCTAAATAATTCTCTTCTGTATTTAGAACGTATCCACCGACTTCCTGAAGCTCTTCCGTTACAGGATATACAGGTTTTCCACGTCGCGACATACGAACAAGTACATCGCCCATTTTGCCTTCCAGCATCATACCATTGTAAAAAATGATATCCGCCTGTTGAAACTTTAAGACATCATTTCGAGTGGGACGATACAAATGAGGATCCACATCCGACCCAATAATGGTCACGACGTCTGCGGCATCTCCAGCCACATTTGCCACAACATCTCCGATCATTCCAACGGTAGCAGCCACTTTAATTTTTTTAAGGTCTTCTGCTCTTCCCGTTAGAGAAAGCAGTCCGGCAAGTATAAGATACGATATATATTTCATGATTTAAACTCTAGACTTTGATTAATGAAAGTCTATCCCTTTTATTGATTTGTTTTAGTTGATTTTCTTAAAGTTCTACCCTCTGGAGATTAAGCTCGAGGTGTAGTTCGTTCAGGAGTTCGTTCTGAGGAATATTTCAGACGTAGTGGAACTTTTATTATTAAAACATATAAATTTGATTAATCAAATTCAAACCAAAAATCATTCGAGTTATGGTGTTAGTTTATAGGCAAATTAACTATTTCTTCCTCGTTTATCGATTCTATGGGAAAGCATAGACCTTAATCTGGAGCTGCGAGTAGGGTCACGAGGCTTATCGACCTTTGCAAAGAGCTGCTTGCCAGTAGGAAAACATAAAAAGCTCCTTTTTTGCTTTTTAACGACCCTTCTCCTCAGGCAGAACCCGCCTGCAAAAGAAAAATGTATTTATATATTGAAAGGTAAAAATGATTTAGTATGTAATTCAAAATTCTAACTTTGATACATCAAAATACTACATACAAAAAAAGGAACTATGAACATGTCTCTACCTATAGAAAAACAGCTGGTTATGGCCAGCATGATCGCATTAAGCGGAATGATGATGACGAATCACGTACGTGCCCAAGAGTCGGTTGTCGTGACCGAGCTAGACGAATTGACCGTCACTACTGGTACCCGTACCACCCATAAACTATCGGAAGCACCGATTCGTACCGAGCTGATTACAAGTGATGAGTTGTCGTTACGGGGCACCCGAGATCTTGCCGACGCCATGGAATTAGTTCCGGGTGTACGCATCGAAAACAATTGCCAGAACTGCGGGACCTCTGACATTCTGCTGTTGGGCTTGGAAGGAAAATACACCACCGTGCTCTTCGATGGCCTTCCCCTCTATTCCGGTTTAGCCGGGGTTTATGGTCTCAATCAAATTCCCACTCTGTTTCTGGATCGTATTGAGGTCGTCAAGGGTGCGGCTTCCGCCGCATATGGTAGCGGCGCAGTTGGCGGCATCGTCAACCTGATTGGACGCGACCCGGTGGTATCAGGGGGTAAGGTGCAGTTCCGATACGACAATATCAAGGGGGAATCCTCATACGAAGGTAGCTTTATTCTAGATAATGTTTCCGACGACGGCCGCAGCAAAGTGACGGCATATGGGCTCGATCGTCATCAGGATCCTGTGGATCTAAGTGGCGATGGATTAACCGATTTAGTTAATCATGATCTAAACGTGGCTGGATTCCGTATCCAGCAGGCCGTAGGCGATGGGGAGATTCGGCTGGATATGAATGTGATGGAGGAATCGCGCGAAGGTGGCAATAAGCTCGAACTTCCTGCCAATCTGGCGGATGTAGCGGAGCGGATCTACACCGACCGCATTGGCGGTCAGTTGGTGTGGGACACCCCGCTTTCCGAAACCGTATTTATGCGCTTGGCGGGTGGATTTGCATATATTGAACGCGATTCCTACTACGGAGGCCTGTTTGGCGCAGCCCCCCGGGATGCCATAGATGATCCGGATATGCTGGCCCGCGGGTATCGTACTGCCGGTGAAGTAGCACAAGACAACTTCGGGTACACCGAAAACTTTGTATTGCATGTTGAATCCCAGTTCGATGTCACGCGCGACAACGGTATAACCTCCTTCGGCATCCAATACGACTACGAGAGCATCGAGGATCTGATCCCCGTCAGCCCATTCGTGGCCGGCTTCCCTGTTCAGGCCGACGAGGCGGATGGGTCGAATCTGGGAATCTTCCTGCAAGATGACTGGGCCGTAAATGAAAAGATGAACATCGTAGTTGGAATCCGAGCGGACGATAATTCCGAACTAGAAAATCCGATTTTCTCACCCCGTTTCGCTGTTCGTTACGAACCTAATCCCGACCTAATCCTGCGGGCAACCGCCGGTACAGGCTTTCGTGCACCAGATCCTTTCGACGAAGATCTGCATATTGAAGTAATCTCTGGCTCACGTGCCACCACTCGTCAAGCGGACGATTTGGAGGAGGAAAAATCCTACAGTGGATTGGTTAGTGCCATTTATAGTCCGCCCGCTCTAGAGGGAAGTTTGACCTTAGAGGTAAACGGTTTCTATACGGCACTGCGCGATACCTTCACCCATTCGGAGATTCAAAACGATCCGAACACCGGGGAAGACTTTCGAGAGCGCTTCAACGGTCCTGATGCAGAAGTGGGCGGCGTGGAACTGAATATCGGGATGTTGCCGATGAAAGGTCTGCGCATCGATCTCGGTCTGGTTAGTCAGTTTGCCCGCTTTGACGAGGCGGTGGTGATCTTCGAGGACGAGGGTGGCAACACCATTGAGGAGGATGATTTCACCGAATCGCCCGAATTCTACGGAGTCGCTCAGGCCACTTATCAGGTAAACCCCCTCACAGAACTGATGCTCGGGATGACGTATACGGGTTCCATGAAGGTACTTAATGAGCGAACCGGAGAACTCAACGAAGAAACGGACACCTTCCTCGTGTTCGACTTGGTGGGTAGCCGGACCTTTCCTTTGGAAGGATTCCCGGATCTCAGCGTCAGCGTTGGTGTGAAAAACCTCACCGACAACCGGCAAGACGACCTCGAAACCGGCTTCGACCGAGACGTGACCTACTTCTATGGCCCACGTACTCCGAGAACCGTGTTCGCGACTCTAGGACTAGAATTCTAATAAAAGATGATCTCTCTCCGCATCCTCCTCCTGCTGCCCGCGCTATGTGCAGCTTTTATCTCTCTCTCTGCCGAACTGGACGAACTCTGGATAGACGATCCGGAGGCCGCCAGCCACGCGGCGGAGGAGGAGGGGCGGATTCTTTTGGTGTTTTTTTCTGGCTCGGACTGGTGTATTTTGTGCCAGAATCTAGAAGATGGCCTTTTTGCGGACACTTCCGTCCGCGCAACGCTCTCCGAGCATTTCACCCCACTACAATTAGATTTTCCCCGAAAAAAAAAGCTCTCTATGGCCATTAAGCATGAACGCGACCAATGGCGGACTCACTATAAAGTTGTAGCTTACCCCACGATTCTCTTTCTTGACCCAAAAACCGATCAAGTGCTTTTCCGACATGAATACGTTGATCTTAAACCTGCGGAATATGTGGATAAGGTTTTGAAGCCCCTTTCCAACTACCTGCAAACCTCTTTACTTAAAAAACCAAGCCCCACACCTGAACCCTGAAATGAAAGAATTTAGACCGTTACTCTTTTCACTACTGCTCCCCGCCCTTCTCTATACTTGTAATTCCGCCTTCGCGGAAAAGCCGCCTAGCCTAGCCGACCTCGATGTCCTGACCGCCCGCTGGATCGCTCTCCGCGGAACGCTGGCCGAGGAGTCTCGCCTGTGGAAATCCCGCAAAACAGCTTGGGACGAAGAAATCGAGTTGCTTGAAGAAGAATCCACCGCGCTGGGCAGACAACTCGATGCCACCCGCGAAGGGTTCACTACCTCCAAAGAGCGCCGCGCCGATATGCTCGCCCGCCGTGAAAGCACCGGAGACGAATTGGAACGTGTAAATATAGTCCTCGATCAAGCCAGCCATGACATCCGCAACCTAGCCGCTCTAGCCCCCTCATCTCTACGTGCCACGTTACCCACAGAACTGCTGGCTTTTATCGAAGACGGTGCCATCGATCTGCCACGGACACAGCGGGCACAACGATTGGTAGCGTTTCTCTCCACTCTTGAATCCATGCAGAATCGTTTCCACGTCGTGCGGGAGACCCTAGAGGTCAATGGGACTCGACGCCAAGTGGACGTAATCTACCTTGGCCTTGCCCGCGGCTTCGCCGTCTCACCCGCCAACGACTGGGCCGCGGTCGGCACGCCCACAGCGGAGAAATGGTCCTGGATTCCGGGAACCGTCGACCCTCAACAAGTCCGCCTCGCCCTCAATGTATATAATCGACAGGAAACCGCCACCCTCGCCAGCCTTCCTCTCGCAGTGGAGGATGCACCATGAACTATTTTCTTCGCCTGATATGTATGACCCCTCTGATCTTTAGTCTCCTCCACGCCCAAGATCATCACGGCCACGAGCATGAACAAGCAGACCACGAAAAACCCATCGACCGCGCCGAGACCGAGGCGACCACCGCCATCGAAGCCGCCCTGTTGGGATTACAGACCGATATCCGCCACGATACCGAATCGCTGAATGCCCTCCGCGCCCGCATCGAGACCGAACGGGAGCCCCTGGCCACCCGACTGGAGGCCCTGCGTGACAGCGTGGCCGAACGCCGCAGTGAGGTCGAGCAGGTCCGCCGCATACGCATCCAACGTCAACAGGAATGGACAGAATTGGAGGCTCGAGCCAAAGCCCTGGAAGAGGAACAGAAATACCTTCGCTCCCTGTTTTCCGAATATGGACGTGCTATGGACACCCGCATGAATGCCGCCCGCCATCCAGTTGTAATGGAGGGTCTAAAGAGTGCCAGAGCCAAGATTGACGGAAACACCGAACTCGATGTCGCTCTGCGCGGACTACTCGCAGTGTCAACCGACTGGAACCGTGATCGAGTGGGTGGCATGACCTTCCCCGGAGCCGCTCTGGACGAAGCTGGACTTGAACATTCTGGTGCCTTCGCCACCTTCGGACCCGTGGCTACCTTCGCGTCGGAGGCTCCGGATGGACCCGTCGGCCTCGCCGTTCTTCGTTTCGGGGCAGACCGTCCCGCCGTGTATGACGCCTTTTCGCCCGAAACCCTATCCGCCATCCGCACGGTAGCAGAGGGCGGCCAAGCCGAAGTGCCCGTGGACCCCACCGGTGGCGACGCCATCCGGGTGGCCGAGGCCAACCCCAGCCTAGTGGCACACCTTAAACAGGGTGGCTTCACCATGATTCCACTAGCAGGCGTGGCCATCGTCGCGCTGTTGCTGGCCCTGTGGAAGAGCATAGAACTCGCCCGTATGGGCGTAAAAGCCGACAACCATGTGACCCGAGTGGTGGAAGCACTACGCAAGAACGATCCCGTGGCCGCACGCAGCCACGCCACCGCCGTACGACGCCCCTTGCGTCGACTGATCGACGACTTGATCGACTACCGTGAGGCCCCGCGTGAGCATTTGGAGGAGATTCTCCACGAACACGTCCTCGCCTCGCTACCCAACATCGAGCGCAATCTCGGAGCATTGGCCGTACTGGGCGGGGTGGCTCCATTACTGGGACTACTGGGTACGGTTACCGGCATGATTCACACCTTCCAGCTGGTAACCCTGTTCGGCTCGGGCGACGCCAAGCTGCTTTCCGGAGGTATCTCCGAGGCATTGGTGACCACCGAAACCGGACTGGCTATTGCCATTCCCACTCTGTTGGTACATGCCTTTCTCGCCCGCCGGGCGCGGGGTATTGTGGCCTCGCTCGAAACCCAAGCCGCCACCCTGGTGAACGACTTGAAAATAAGGACCGCTGCGTCATGAGCGACTTCTGGAACCACACTAGGATCTACTGGACCTCCGGTGGGGCACTACTGATTCCTATAGCCGTAGTCTGTCTCGGCATCTGGGGCTACTTCCTGCGCTCACGCGACCGCATGTGCTCTTTGGTCCGTGAAAGCAGGGAATTAGAGGAACAGGTCGCCACCCACGGATTGGATCCGCTGCCGGAACAAGGCCGCCTCGCCACTTGGCTGCGTCGGATAGCCGACGACATCCGCGGCGGGGCCAGCCCCCGTACCGCCTTCCATCTGCGTACCGATGAATGCATGGAGCAGCTCCGCCGCGATATCATCGTGCTCGGTGCCCTCACCGCAGTGGCCCCGTTGCTAGGGTTGCTCGGCACAGTACGAGGAATGATCGAAACGTTTTCCGCGGTGGCGCGAGTAGCCGGCAACACCGGAGTGGAGGTAGCCGATGGCATCAGCCAGGCCCTCATTACCACCCAGTTTGGATTAGTGGTAGCGGTACCCGGCGTGTTCGGGATCGCACGCCTCCGAGCTCTGCTATTGGAGGTCGAGGCCCGCATCGGCTCCCTACGTGCCACCGCACTCACACGCATCGAGGCACCCGCAATAGAGGACGCAGTATGAAACGCAGCTCCCTGAGTCAGCGTACTGCAGAAGGGGTGGATGTTAACATGTCCCCTCTCATCGACTGTGTGTTCCTGCTACTTATCTTCTTTATCGTTACCACCGTTTTCGTAGAAGAGACTGGAGTGGATGTGCAGAAACCCCAAGCCGCCAGCGCAACCGATCTGGCTAAGGAAAGTGTTCTTATCGCCATCACCGCCGATGGACGAGTGATGTACGGCGGACGCGAAATCGAGGTGGCCGGCGTTCGTGGCGTGGTAGCTCGCCAGCTCCGTGAAAAAGAAGCTCCGGTCATTATTATGGCCGATGCCGATGCCCGTACCGCCACCCTTGTGGACGTCATAGACGAAGCTAAACTCGCCGGAGCGAAACAGGTGAGTATCGCGGCAAGTAAAGAAGAGTGAAGAAGAGAGCATTCTTATGAACCGAATTGCCAAACAAAATCAACAAATGGCTCCAACCTGGACCGTTCGCTCTGTCCTGCTTGCAGGTACAATAACTCTTGGAATGTATCTACTGCTACCCTATCTGGAGACGCTGTCCCGCACCCCGGAACGAGACACGACTCTTCGTAGCGCCGACACCACGGTACTTCCTCCACCCGCACAACCTCCTCCGCCCAAAATTTTTGAAGAAACCCAATCCCAACCCGATACACCGAAACCCAAACTCGTCATGCCCCAGCGTACCTTGTCGCCACTAGCAGCCCCAATGAATCTGGAAATGGCTTTGGGAGACATCGGCGGCGATTTCACGATAGACTTTGGCGTACGCGGCGATGATCTCGCCCAGCAGGTTCGAGACATGATTTTCGAGATCGGTGATCTCGACGAGCCTCCTCGCCCACTCGCCCGCCTTGATCCCGCCTATCCCACCCGCGCCCGCATGCGCCGCATTGAGGGCGAAGTGACCGTGGAATTTGTGGTGAACCCCAACGGCACCGTGCGCAACGTAGAAATTATTGCATCCCAACCCGGAGAAACCTTCACAGAATCCGCCTTACGCGCCATCCGCAGTTGGCGTTTCACCCCCGGCACCAAAGACGGCCGTGCCGTCCCCACCCGCGTGCGGCAGAAAATCACCTTCAGCTTATAATAACTCTAGTACCAAAAATAAATCTCATGCTTACCTTTAAGACAACCACACTCCTACCCGTTCTCCTTCTAGCCCTTACGCTGGCTGGGCCAGGTTTATCCTTGCGGGCCGGTGACGACCACGGCCACGCGCACGATCCCTTTGAACCCACGTTGACCCGTGAAGAAGGTAGTTTTCTCGCGAAAGTGATGACCATGACCGAGACCGACGTGAATGAGGCGGTCCGCCTCCTACGGGAGGAACGTCCCGAAAAATTCAAAAGCGCCGCTCTGGATTTCACACTCGGAAATTTGCTCTTTCAGAACGATGAACTGACAGCGGCGGAATCCGCCTACCGCGAAGCGGTAGCAAAAATGCCCCGCTTCCGTGCCGCATTGATGAACCTTGGCCGCATTCTGCTGATGCAGAATCGGACTCAGGAAACAATCACCTTATACCAACGACTGGTAGAGGACGGTCAAGCCAACGCCGACATTCTACTTTTACTGGGCCATGCCATGTTGATGGAAGACGCTCCCGTGGGGGCGGAGACCGCCTACCGACAGGCCCTGCTCTTGCGACCACGCGACGGAGAGATCCGTATGGGCCTAGCTAAGGCGTTACTCAGTCAGGAACGCTACCGCGAGGGGCTAGCCCTCATCGATGAAATCCTCGAGCGTGACCCACTCAATCAAGAGCTGTGGTCGCTGCGAGTGAACGCGATGCTGACAGACGGCGATCTGGAACGCGCCACCCGTGCCACCGAACAGGCCCGACGCCTCGGCCGCGCAACGCCCTCCATGCTAGCGTCCCTAGGCGACCTCTGGCTCAACCAAGACCGTCCCATCGACGCGCTGGACGCCTACAGCGAGGCCTTCGCCGGGGAAAAGCCATCTTTGGATCGCCTCCTCCGCGCGACAGAGGGATTTTTAATGGTAGATGATGCAGAGGGAGCTCAAACCATGATCGCCCGTGCGGAGAGCGAATTAGAGATCAACGACGACCCCGAAGCCCGTATCAGCCTCCTTCGGCTTAAGGCCGACTGGGCAGTGCGGGAGGGCCAGACTGACAACGCCATCGCCCTCTTGAGACAGGTACTGGAGCGCAACCCTCTTGACGGCCGTGCCCTGCTCACCCTGACTGACCTGCAGGCCCACGAGGGACACATGGAAAAAGCGTTGCTCACGGCGGAGCGCGCCGCTCGGGTGGAAGGTTATGAGGCGGAAGCTCTTCTCCGCCAGGCTCGTATCGAGGTAGGCCGCGGCCATTACGCCCGCGCAGTTCCGTTGCTCGAATCCGCCCAGGCCTTTGACCCCCGCGATGCCGTGTCCCGCTACCTTGAACAGGTCCGGCGGCTTTCGGAATAAGGAGGGATGAATCGAAAATGAATTTTACTTATTTAAAAAAAACTACCTTAATTTGAAGCCTGAAAGGAATATCTTGAATGATTCAAAATAACCTTGTTAGTTATTGGGCGTAAACTAAAACGGACTTATATGTCATTTACCACTGAAAATTATTTGAAAGCAATCTGCCAGATGAACGAGCATCATCCGGAACGTAAATTGGTGCGCTTAGGCGAATTAGCCGAAGAATTAGGGGTGACTCCAGGAACAATCACCACCATGATTCGAGGGTTAGACAAAAAAGGGATGGTGAATTACGTGGCACGTTCCGGTGTGAAGCTCACTCCGAAAGGCCGTAAAGATGCGCTGCGGATTATACGCAGGCACCGCATCATCGAGTCCTTTTTGGTCGATATTATGAAAATGGACTGGGCGGAAGTACATGAAGACGCTGAAGCTATGGAACACGTGATTTCGGACCAATTTTTGGATCGCATGGATGAAATGCTCGGATTTCCAGATCGCGACCCTCATGGGGACCCTATTCCCGCTTCTGGGGCCGATTTGCCCGCCATTAAGAGCATTCCCCTAAGTAAAGCAAGTCTTGGAGAGTATGAGGTCAGTCAGGTGGATGATCAGGAGCCACGCTTCTTGGACTGGATTTCTGTAAACCAGCTTCGCCCAGGACAACGGGTAACCGTTACCAGTATCGATTTAATTTCCGGCGTGCTTAACCTGAAAGTTCCCGATGTCCCTACTCTATTGCCCGTATCCCTCAAGATCGCCAGTCAGATACGGGTGTTGCCCGTATAAGTTCAGATTTGAGAGGTCAGATATAAGAGTTTAGATTTTATATTTAGGCTATGCACCTTTTTTAGACCTAACGATTAGATCAACATGCCTTCGGGTTCGATAGGGACCTACAGACGCTCTCCTGAGTAGGGCTACAGCCCTTGAGGCCTGAGACGTGCATGCCCTCTGATCAACCTCAGAACCCCCTGAAATCAGCAAGCCTTAATGGGTCTGCTGACGTAACTATCTCTATTCCAAATCTCAAATTGTAACTCTTAAATAAGACTTACCACGCCAATTCGATCAACAAAGGGTCGTGATCACTGGCTCGAAGCGGAGGGAATTCAGGAAAGGTCTCGGGAGTGCCCGCATTGAGCTTCAAATAGGCTGCAAAGCGGAGATGATCTCTAGCATTCGGTGATAAAAAGAAGTGATCGAGAATACTAACCACACCTTTGTAAATATAGCTATAAGCCTTGGCAGGATCTTCCGCCATGATTCGTTCTACTACATTAAACAGACCCGCATCATAGAGAGGCCCCAATTGATCAGAGGGTGGATCCAAAGGATCATCCGGGCGAGGAAATACATTAAGGTCGCCACCAACCATTAACAGGGCTGCTGGGTCAATTTTAAGAATAGCTTGAGCCACATCGGCGTTTACAGCCGCCTGTTCTCTGCGCCGATCCACTCGGCGACTGGGTCCTGAACTGAAATGGTTATTCTGTAACCAAATTCGTTTTCCATTCTCTTTATCTTCGAGCAGCAGGACCTGCATAGATCGTGAAAATACAGGCACTAATTCCGATGCATTATCGGGAGAGCCTTCGAAAGCGGCATTGAAGGCTTTGGGATTAGACACCTCTTCACACAAGGACAGCCATTCTCGGGTGTTGGGTAAGCTAGGACTTTCGCCAAAAATCGATGGCATCGATTGGGGAGCCACCGCATGGAGTTTTTCCTCTTGAACCATCCACGCACAAATAATTCCACGATCATCCGTGCCATCCCGATCTACCATCACCGTATAGACAGGCCCCCCTTCCGCCACGATTTGCAACGCCAGTTCCTGAAGCCCATCGGTTTGACCATCTGCATTATTTTCATCACCGTAGACTAAGCTTCCATTTTGGAGCTTCGCGATATCCTGGTCTTCGGCTTCCTGAATCATCAAAATATGAGGGGAGTGTAAATCATTTACAATTTGCTGAGCAATTTTCGTAATTCGGGCTCGAAATACCTCTTCGGAAGCAGGTACATAATTTAACGGAAAGCGGCTTCCCGGACATCCTTCGTCATCGTGAAAATCACAATCATCAAAAGGGTCATCCACAAAGTCATAGAGGTTTTCGACATTATAGGCTGCAATACGAAGGTGGCTTTCATCAGAACCAGTCGTCGAAACCGTGGACAAGCCTTCAGGTCTTTCGGAGAATTCAGGAATGTGATCTGGCTGCAAGACATATTCGCCCCAGCTAAACTGAATCCCACCCGTCACTTCGGATTCTACAACCGTCCCAGCATAGCTAGGGGGAAGAGCCGCATCACGATCCTCCAAACGCTCGACCAATCCTGAGCTCCCCAAAATCAAAAAGTTTCCATTCCCATCCTGTTTCAACTCTTTGGAAACCACAGAAAGAGGGTGATAAGGGCGATATTGCCTTCTCGCCGCTTTATTTTCACGGGTGGCCGCCGGATTATCGGATGGGATAACCCATAAGTGCGTATCGTGGGTTCGAAATTGAGGATGCGTACCACTAACCGCCACAGCACCCGCCGATAAGCGAACCCGCATTCCTTCTACTTGCTCTAGGACCCGTTGACGTTCACTGAAGGATTCCGGAAGCTTTACCTCCAACGGGCTAATCAGTTCATCTACCTTGCCACCACTTTTCACATTCAAGACTTTTGCATCGGAGAATTCGACTTGCCCATAGCGAAAGTTCACCTTGCCACGCAAAGTTACCACATCTCCAGCTGAGACCGCATAATCTCCTTGGGCCTCCAAGGGTAATACAGGTGTTCTTCCAACATAGACAAATAAACCGTCGGAAGTCTTAGGGTTTCCATCTGCATCCGAAGGAACGTTCTGGATCATCATCCCATATACATCATCCCCTTTTCCCGTCCGCCAACGAAAAATTTGATGCACGACACCTCTAACCACCACAATCTCTTGATTAAGTCTGGGGCGGAATTTAGTCGCATCTCCGCCGGCAGGGACTTCTCCGCGTATTTTCCCAATGGGCATAAGGTTGGGATAAGCTTCTTGTGCACGACAAGAAAGCATTGAAAAGGAAAGTGTAGTCAAACACAAAATGAACAAGGCACGGACAGAGCAATGGGATCTTCTATTATTCATCCACGAATCATGTCACCCTTTTCAGCAGGTGCAAGACTCAGTTTCATGTTTACCTGTTGCTCATTCCCTACTTATTTTCTTTAAAATAGGTCTTAGAGTGTGCACGTCATTGTCTCGCCATAGCTCGAAAAGCGAAGGATGATGCTTCAGCCTTTTGAGTTGAGAGCATGCTCCGAAACCAACAGGAGTAAGCTTCAGCCCTCCAAGGTCTACACACAAAAGAGCCTTTTCCGAGGACCGGAAAAGGCTCTATAGATTCTTCCGAAGATCGGAAGGTCTAGTTGGGTTTAACGGAAGCTTCCGCCGCCACCGCCGCCGCGACGATCACCGCCACGTCCGCCGCCGCCACCGCCACCGCCATATCCACCACCGCCGCCGCCGCCACCGCCGCCACGCC
>Ga0222650_1000680_pt1 | contig 24158 bp, 12 predicted proteins | sample AntAcemetagen367_FD_179820 | JGI IMG/M metagenome (GOLD analysis project Ga0222650, IMG submission 179820) | Saline water microbial communities from Ace Lake, Antarctica - #367 | ecosystem: Environmental > Aquatic > Non-marine Saline and Alkaline > Saline | place: Antarctica: Ace Lake... | reverse complement strand
AGCGACCCACAAAGCCGCGATAGCTCCTGCCCCCTCCGAAACTCCGGCAGCCGCATAGCGGCAAAGGCCACCCAAAAATCAAGCCTTCAAGAATCCCGACAGGGACTGGGCCGCTCGGACGCTTACGCTACTTTCTCACTTCTAGTTTCTAATTTCTCACTTCTCCTGAAGCGCCCGACAGCGCCCAGATGAACGCCAAGGTGCGGGAGATGATCTCAGAGGCCCTGCAAAGTGATGGGATCGAGGAGATCTTTAAGCTCGGTGAGGACGGGGCGACCGAGATCGATATCTTTGGAGAGGACTACCTCGCTAAGATTGAGAAGATCAAGCTGCCAAATACCAAGATCAAGCTGCTCCAACAACTGCTCAAACGTGCCATCGAGGACTTCACGAAGGTCAACAAGATCAAGGGGGTGGACTTCACCAAGCAGTTCCAGGCGTTGGTGACGTTAATACACCGACTGGAGCCAACGCGCCGACATCAAGGCCGAACTCAAAGTCGACCTGATTATCTTACTCGCCGAGAACGGCTATCCTCCGGTGGATCGGGATGAGGTTTATAAGGAGATCTTCGAGCAGGCGGAGAACTTTAAGAAGTATCAGGGAGCGTGAACTGTCTATGGAGGCAGCCGAAACATTTTCAAGATAGCGACCAGCCTGAAGGCAAGTGGTAAGCTCTCTTCTCAAGTTCACGGAAAATTCCAAGCTTGTTGGGATTTCCAAAAGCAAGTAACTTAGATCCAGTTTACTAAGAAATGGAAAATCAACGGACTCATCTCCTGCGGCTTGCGAGGGAATCGCGCCTTCTGCGTGAGGAGAGGCTGCGTGAGGCAGGGATCAGCAGCACCGTGATCTCGCAGGCGGTGAAGGCTGGGAAGCTGATTCGGCTGTCGCGTGGAATTTACCATCATCCTGAAGCGGTGTCCGCGAGTCCGGCATGAAGACGAGGGCGAAGCGAACTTAGTGACCTTATCAGGCCGCTTCGAATTAGCGGAATGTCTTTGAGGCAGTCGTTGCCGCCGTGGGACAAGGTCTCCCGATCCGAGGGGCGGGCCGCATCCATCGAGGCACGGTGAGCCAGAGTAGCGCGTCACGGATGTGGGTGGAAAAAATCCTGGAACAACTCGACATCCTATGGACACGGGATCTCAAGAGTATTGAGTGCCTTTGCATTATGGTTGATGGCGTTTGGCTCAACCGAGAAACCTGTGTCGTCGTCGCGATCGGGGTGGGTCTCGACGGGGTCAAACAAGTCCTCAATTTTGAGCAAGGAAGCTCGGAAAGTAAGGCCGTGGCGGAAGACTTGATCCGCCGCTTCGCGAAACGCGGCCTCATCGAGCGGAAGGAGCGTGGGCTACTCATCGTGCGCGACGGGAGTGCCGCAATCGCCGGAGCTGCCGCGGAATGTTGGCCCGCCGCCTTGCCGCAGGAAGGCCTGGTGCATGGACACCAAAATCTGAAGAAAAAGCTCCACAAGCGAGATCTTGCGGATTTGGATCGACTGATGACTCGGCTTCGGGAGGCGCAAGGCAAAGTCGCCGGCGAGGAGGCCTTTGATGAAGTTCACGACTATGTCAGCGAGCCTAATGCCGCGGCGGGCTTGACCTTGAGGGACCGCCGGGACACTCTGATGTAATACATCGACTTGATGTGATATCTACTCTGAACACGACCTTCCTGAGCGCTAACTTGATCGGAAATGTCTTCCGCACTTGGCGTCAGGTCACCGACACCATGAAGGGCTGGAAAGAAGGCTGAGACATGGTGCCGAAATGGGTGGCCTTCGGGTTGCGGTGGGCGGAGGCTGGCTTCCGTAAAATCAGTCACTCTGGAGACCTGCCCGCCCCGGCTGGCGGCCACGGGGTCAAAAGAGTCTTGCAAACCGAAGAACTAATCACTCTATCTATCAAATCCAAACACTGCTGTTTTGACGATCTATGGGACACCCCCATTTCAAAAAAAAGCTGGATGCAATTAAAAACTCTTTGTCATCCCGATTGAAAATGTCAACGAGGCGAAAGCCGAGATGAACGGCTTTCTGAGGGGTCATCGGGTGTCGGCAATGAAGAAGGAGTTCGCGGCACCATTTCCTTGTCGACTCAGCAAACCCGAAGCAGATAAAACCAATTGAAACCCGATGTGAGTCGCGCCGCGCACTCCTCGAAAACTCCGGACCTCACCCTTTCCACAAATCAAAACAAATCAATGAACGATCACGCCAAATCACTCACATCTCGCCGGGTCCTTCTCGCCCTGCTCCTGACACTCGCCACCAATCTCCACGCCGAACCCAGGACCAGCACTAACTACATCTTGCCCACCGAGATAACTGACGCCGGAGGTGCCCGCGCCACCAGCGCCGCTTACACCAATATCGGAAGCCTCGGCGGCATCGCCGGCCTTTCCACGGTAGCCGCGCCTGCCGAAACGGTGAAAGCAGGCTATATCGGCCAGCTCTACGAGGTCATCGCCCTGCAACTCGCCGCTACACCTGCAACGGTGGACGAGGGCTTAACGACCCAAGTCAGCGCCGTGCAAGTGCTCGACGACGATTCCCTCGTCGCGCTCACCGCAGACGAGATCGCCTGGAGCGTGCTGGCCGGACCACTCACCGGGATTGACACGGATGGACTCGCCACCGCCGCCATTCTCTACCAGGACACCTCCGCGACGGCCCAGGCCAGCTTCGCGGGCAACACCGGCACGCTCCCGCTCACGGTGAACAATACCAACAACGACGATTTCGGCAGCTACGCCGGAGACGGCCTCGCCGACGACTGGCAGGTCCTCTATTTCGGAACCGAAAACCCGCTCGCCGCACCCAGCATCGACGCCGACGGCGACGGACAGGACAATCGTTTCGAGTTCATCGCCGGGGTCATCCCCAACGACGCGCTCTCTCGCTTCCTGTGGCTCGTGGAACAAGACCCGGATACTCCCGGGCAAAACCGGATCGTCTTCAGCCCACGCCTTGCTGAGCGCAGCTACAACTTGAAGACGAACACGACCCTGCAAGCACCCGACTGGATTCCTTTCACCGGCGGCAGCGTGAGCGACGAGGGCGACGAACGCACCGTGACCGATCCCGACACCTCGGACGCCAGCAAGTTTTACCGCTTGGAAATCTCCCAGCCCTAGGGGTTTATTTCACACGAGCGCCAATCGGGCTAGCCGCCGATCACCCTGCTGCCACTTCATTACGGTAGATGACTGAGACACGAAAGGAAGTGTCCATCACTCCTCAAAAATCGATTGAGGGAGCACCTCAGTGGTCCGCCTGATAGGCGCCGAGGGAAGGCACTGTGGACGGACGATTTCCAAAAAATGGTTCTTGTAGATAAACCGTAGCATCGATATTTTTCCCTGCGTGGATATGAATATTAAAATTATTATATTGGTATTTCAGTATGTCGTGACCGCCAGTGCGTTTCCGCCGGCTCCCCATCACACCCTGCATGGCATCGTGCGCGACCAAGTCGGACAGACCCTCGAAGTCGAGGGGGCAGAGTTGATCTTGCTGAAGGGTGGCGAAGAGGTCGGGCGGACGCCGATTACCAGAGGGCCCGAACCCGATCAGAACTACGAGTTGAGGATCCGCATCGATGCGAATCGACCTGCCACTCAGCTCTACAACAGTGGAGCCGTGCCGGCCAACGGGCGCTACAGCCTCGTGGTGAAAATGAGCGAGCAACTCTTCTACCCGATCGAGGTCAGCAATAACCTCACGGCGGGAAAAGGTGGCGAACGCGTGCGGCTCGACTTGAATCTCGGCGCAGACAGTGATGTCGATGGCTTGCCCGACGTCTGGGAACAGTGGCAGTTGTTCCAAGCGGGATTGCGACCTGGTGAGGAGGGTTGGGACCTGAGCCTGATCGATCGCGACGGAGATCTCGACGGCGACGGCGAGAGCAACTACTCCGAATACATCGCCGGGACTTTTGCCGGAGACGCGACCGAGCGCTTCGAACTCCACCTTAAGGAGAAAACCGACACGGCTGTGCGCCTCGAGTTCTTTGCGATTACCAGCAAGGTCTACATCCTCGAGCATAGCCCCGACGGCAAGACCTGGACTCGAATCCCCTTCGCGACCCGCGAGGACGGAGAACCGCAGAGTTCTTATCGATCGCCCGGTGTCGGCATCCAATCCGCCTTCTGCAGTTCGCCTGACGCGTCCGCCAGAGAACTCTACCGCCTCACCGTCCGATGACCAAACCCACGACCCTGATGGGCGCGCTGCTGCTGCTGTTGTTCACTGCGTCCGCCCACGCGCAGTGGAAGACTGAGACCTATGATCTGAAGGGCGGGTGGAATGCCATCTACCTGCACGGCGATGCCAGCCACGCCACCCCAGCCCAACACTTCGCCACCGGCGTTGCCGCCAACATTCTCGAAGTCTGGCGCTGGAATCCCAACCCCAACCAGGTCCAGTTCAATACCTCGCCACAGATCCCCTCCCCCGGCACCCCCGAATGGACGGTGTGGAAACGCGACGGCTCCGAGACCGCGCTCTCACAACTCATCGGCAACAGCGCCTACCTCGTCCGCTGCGCCGGTAACGCCGGCACCACCTACTCCGTAGGAATCGTCCAGCGCCCGCTCCCGCCAAGCGCCACCTGGGTTCGCTCCGGCGCCAACTTGCTCGGCTTTCCCTCCTTCGGCAGCGGCGGCAGCCGCCCGCTGTTCTCAGACTATTTCAAGACCTTCCCCGCCGCGATCGCCGCCAACAGCAAGATCTTCCGATACACCGGTGGCGACTTCGGCCCTGCCAATCCCGTCCAAGTCTTCAACCCCAGCACCGAAAGGCTCGATCGTAACAAAGCCTACTGGTTCGAATCCGCCGTCGTCGGCAACTTCTATGCGCCCCTTGAGATCAGCCTCTCGAATACTGGGGGCATCGCCTTTGGTCGGACCCTTTCGGTAGTGACCGCCCTGATCCGTAATCGCACCTCGGCGCCCGTCACCCTGACGATGGCAGAGCAGGCATCCGCTGCGGCTCCCGCCGGGCAGACTTCGATTCAGGCCCAAGTGCCTCTCACGCGGGGAAAACTGCTCGGAGGGGATTGGAACTACGATGACCCCATCACGGGGGCGAACAGCACCGTGGTCATCGGACCGCGAGCCACCGTGGAGCTGCGCTTCGGCATCAATCGTGCGCATGCCAGCATGACAGGTGCCCCGGCGGGTGCCTTGTTCGCCTCGCTTCTGCGGCTGACGGACAGTGGCAACCTAATGGATGTCGACGTGCCCTTGACCGCCACTAAGACATCGCTGGCCGGCCTCTGGGCGGGTGAAGCGGAGATCACCAACGTGGACAGCCGGATCGCGGCGGACGGCGTGGCCGCGGCCGCGGTCATCGTCAATAGCAGCGGGGTGGTGACGGGGATTGCCGTTGATCCAGATCAACCGGGATTCGGATATGATACGACGCCCACCCTGACGGTAGCAAGCACGGCGGAATGGACGACGGCAACGACCGTGGCTGGACCTGATTTGACTGGCACGGCCACCGTGACCGAGATCGTCGATGGAACGCATGTGAAGCTTTCGCAGGACTTACCTGCAGGTGCGCACTCCCTCATCTTCAATCCTACCGCGCTATCTTCGACCGGAGCTGGGTCCAATACCATCACCGTTCCCAACACGGCAGGACTCACCGCGGGCATGGGAGTTTCGGGATCTGGGCTCAGTGGCATGGCCACGATCGTCAGCATCACGGACAGCACCCACTTCCAGCTCTCCCAACCCGCACCTGTCGGCACCGTGACTCTGAACTATGGCGAGAGTGTTTCAGCCACCAGCATCCTCCCGCCGCCGCTGACCGTGGTGATTGCGGCACCTGGATCGGGCGGAGTGCAGGCCACGGCGACCGCCACGCTTTCAAACGGCGCCGTCACCGCGTTCACCGTGATCAATGGCGGCAGTGGCTACGCCACCCCACCGGCACGCGGACCTCAGGTCACGATCACTTCCCCTAAGATCGGCGCGGTGCCGCGCTCCTTCCCGCTGCGCACGTTATTGCATGTGGGGGACAACGGCAGTGCGCGCTTGTTGTCTCAGGTGTTCATGGGAAATCTCGATGGCGGGGGGACAGAGCTTGGCTTGTGCACGAAGGAGTCTGGATTGCAGCCGGGGCAGAAGGCCTTGGCGATGCGGATGGCGGTGGCACATCTGCCGCTGGACCGAGTCATTGATGAAAACAGTCCGGGACCGAACACCGGCTCGGTGGGACCCGGATCGGCACTCGTCCGCACCGTGGTCATTCCCCACAACGACCCGACCAACCCCTTCCTGCATCAGTATCACCCCGATCACGATTCCCGCGATGCCCGTCCTGACGGCACGAACGAGCCTCTGGCCGATGGCGTGGAAAGCTACGCGGTGACCCGCACCTGCACCTTCACCTTCTCGGTCACGCCACCGGCCGGCATCAGCTCGGCCGGCTGGGGTGCCAACGTGATCGGCGGGTCTTACTCGGAGATTTTCCGCGGCCTGCACAAGGACGTCCTTATCACCTCTGGCACTTTCATCCTGCGCCGTGTTTCGGAAATCGGCACTATCACAGTCAACGATTAACACTCCATGTTCAACCCCACGTCCTGCCATTTCATCATGAAACCACACCGCTTCCTCCTTGTGCCACTACTTGCCCTCGTGTGGGCCGGTTCGGCTTTTTCCCAGACTTCGAATGTGCCAACCCTGATGAACTATCAGGCCTACATCACGGATGCCGCAGGCGTCCCACTCGGTAGAACCGTGGCCAATGGCGGCAGCGGCCCGGTCGATCGAGTGGTTCATTTTCGGTTCTGGAATCACGCGACCAATGCGGTCAAGACCGCAGGTGGGAACCTGCTTTTTAGTCACTCCCAGACCGTCACCATCAATGAGGGAGACTTCAGTGTCCTGTTGGGCCAAGGCGCTGCCATTACGGGTGACGTGCCCATTTACTCCACTTTCGCCAATGTGTTCAGTTCAAAGGATGTGTTTCTAGGCATCACCGTCGACTTGGGCGGCAACGGCATTGAGGATGATGGTGAGATCGTACCCCGCCAGCAACTGGTCAGCACCGCCTTCGCCTTCCGCGCCCAGGTGGCTGAGAGTGTCGACAATCTGGCGATCAGTGCGGCCATGCTCGCCACCAGCGCGGTGGAAGAGGCGAACATCGCGAATTTGGCGGTCACGGGAGGCAAGCTCGCCGACCAAACCGTCACCGGAGGCAAGATTGCCGACGGGACCATTGCCGCACTGCAATTGGGCAGCAATGCCGTCACGAACCTCAAGCTCATCGACGACGCGGTGACCAGTGAGAAGATCAAAGACAAGGAAGTGAAGACGGCGGATCTCGCCGATTATGCGGTGACGAATCTCAAGCTTGGGCCAGACGCGGTGCGGACTGGTAATATCCTGGACGGCCAGGTGACGATGGCGGATCTGGTCTTAGCCGTGCAGCAGGCGCTGAACCCTCCCGGTACCATCGTCGCCTACGGCGGCACCACCGCTCCCGCAGGATGGCTTCTTTGCAATGGTCAATTGCACTCGAAGACCGGCGCATATGCCGTGCTTTACGGGGTGATCGGAAACAACTTTGGCAACACAGGCGGCAGCTTCAACGTTCCGGATTTCCGCGGCCGCTTCCTCCGCGGCCGGGACGGTGGGCAGGGACGTGATCCTGATCGCGGTTCCCGGACCGCCATGACTACTGGGGGGAACTCCGGGGACCTCGTGGGCAGTGTGCAGGGTGATCAATTCAAGGCGCATAGCCACAACTATAACAAATCCTACACCACGGCTGACACAGGCAGTGGCAGGGCTGTCGCCAATTGGTACGGCGATACAACACCCGCCACCAGTAGCACCGGCGGCAATGAGACGCGCCCCGTTAACGCCAACGTGAACTACATCATCAAGTACTGATCCGCCCCGGCGGAACGGTCGCTGACCGGCCCTGAAGCCAAGCCCCAAAACCATGAATCCATCTCGCTACATTCTGCTTCCCGTTTTCGGGCTGCTCTTTTTCTTCGGCACCGTGCCGGCGGCGCTGGCACAGCTGGAGCTCGGTGTCCCCGATCACTTCAATCATCTCAAACCCGGCACTCCGTTAGGCAGCACCAACCCGATTCCAGCAAGCCAGTACTCCAGTGTGGGCGTCAGCTCAGGTAGCGCCGGACCGATCTCCACATCGGCCAAGTTCCCCTCAGGTAAGACCGAGGATTCTCAGGGCACTCCACAGGTCACGGTGCAACTGCGCTCTGCCCGTGCGGGCAATGCCTTCGCCAGTGGTGTGGCGCGGTATTACCTGGGGGACCAGATTCTGCCTCCTCTTTTGCAAGCGGACAACGTCACGCCCGCTGCGCCAGGCTACTGGCGGTCCAGACCGGTCCGGCCGGGGGAGAACTTTACACCTGCGGACCTTTCCAACCTGCCGGCGGGCGCCACGCAGCCGCTCGTGCCGAGAGTCAGCATCGTCGTCACCGCGAGCAGCACGGACGCCGCGCAGGTGACTGTGGACAGCCCGCCACCCTCCCTCACCGCAGGGGCCAAGCTCTTGGGGCAGCGGGTGGATCTGATCAATGGCAACACCGTCACGCTGGCCGGGAGGGCGGATCAAAACATCATCACACCCACCAGCATTGATTTCGATCCCTATCAACCCTTTTACTACAGCCCACATGCCGATCGGGTCTTTGCCAGTCACGCCGGTGGGGTTCAGATCGTTTGGGTGACTTCTGCCGTAGAGGGCGGGAACTGGAAGTTCCGCAGGGAGACCTTCAACGTTTCCGGTGCCTCTTCCGGCGAAGTGCGCAAGATGTTCTGGACGGAGAAATCCTACAATGGTCCGCGCGTGGAAATTCCGGCAGGTCAAATCGACCGCGTAAATCCCATTTACAGCGCCAACTTCCCGGCGATCGCTCCGAGAGAGTATGTTCCCGTGGGCTATGTCGAAAACTCGGATCCCAGCTCGCAGCCAGCCGAGGAAAAACGCACGCTCTGGTTTGAGAAGTTCAACGGCAACGGCCAGTTGGCGGCCTACAATGCCGAGGGGCGGATCCTGGTCGAATACTTGGGCGAAGAAATCTCGCCTGGGAGACGCCAGTTTTTGGGCGCGGATGTGATCGAGGTGACCCGACAGGCGCGCTTTGCCGATCCGGTCACGACCAAGCTGGGCAAGCGCGTCCTGCCGCGGAATGTGGTGGATCGCGATGCCCCGTCCGCAGACACCAACCTCTTCGCATCTCCGGTTTTCAATCTCTCGACCGCCGCGGAGGTGGACTTCTACGGTACCCAGGCCCTGCCAGATGGAACACTCGACTACTGGGCGGAGAGGGAGAATCTGCAGGCGAACCAGGTGAGCTTTTACTGGCTGGAAGAGGCTGATGCCGACATCCACCTTCTCAGTGGCGGACAGACGCCCGGCTTGCAGATCCAGTGGCCCCTCTTTCTGGATCGCTACCTGTTCATCTGGCCGCCCATGCTTGATGAATACGCCCATGTCATCACCGACGCCGGCGGGAGCACCGTTGCCACCGGTGTGGAGTTCGAGGCGGGCCGCCAGCCGGAGGTCATCTTCCAGGATGATGGCAGCCAGACCCAGGCGGGGTTCGACTCCGACACGCAACGCCTGATCGTCGATTTCGGTGACTCGGATGACGTGACGAACCGCGCGCTATTGAAATTCAACAATGGAGCAGAGCTGTGGTATCAACCGGTCTACACACAGGTTCAAGGAAGCCGCTTGGAACTGGAAACCAGCTTTGCCACACCGGCAGCAACCACCATCATCACGGTGCCCAGTACGACGGGCATGACGGTGGGGATGGCCGTCACAGGCTCCGGCATCACCGGTTCGGCCACGATTGTGAGTATCATCGATGACACGCACTATGTGCTCTCCCAGTACGTTGCGGCAGGCACGAACGATTTCGCCTATTTGATTCCCGATGGAACGTTCAATTTCGCCACCTCCATGTCGATCGTCGCCGGCTCCACGAATCCGTTCTTCTTCTCCGGGGGGGAATGGCAGGTGAATCGCTCCACCACGTATGCGTGGGGTAGAATCGAGAGTCCGCTTTTGACGGTGACGGCCGACGGAGCGGTCGGCTTCCGAATGGCGCACAGCTACGACTTCAAAGAGTTCCTTGGTGAAGGCCGACTCTTTGTCAGCCGCAATGGTGGGGGGTATACCGAAGTTTCTGTGCCGGGTCAGTCGACTACTCGCGGCTGGACGAGCTCGCAATCGAACGTCGTCAGCGATGCCGTGCTCTTCGCCGATGGCATCGTGGGTGAAACCTATCGTTTCCGCTTGCAAGTGATTTTGGGAAACGACAGCAGTCCTCCGCCATCGCCGAATTGGAGTATCAGTGGGATCTCAGTGGGGGCGCTGTCGGTTCGGAGTTCCACGAGTCCACCCGCAGTGGTCACGGTCGGGAGCACGACGGGGCTGGCGGCAGGCATGGTGGTTTCAGGTCCCGGCATCGATGGCGTGGCGACGGTTGTGAGAGTCCTCAACAGCACGCAGCTGGAGCTCTCCCAGGACATCCTCGTCGGTAGCAGCCTCCTCACCTTTGCCGATGTCGACGCCACCGAGCCGCTCTCGAGTGATGTGCTGGTGGGCACCCGTATTGAGCGACCGTCCGACGACTACTCCCTGGCTGGTGCGGTGGTGGGTGGCCGTGGCTACCAGGCCTCCGCCTACATCAACCCCTACGTTTCCGGCGTCCCCGCTGCGGAGGCGGGAGCCATCATCCCGGTCAATGCACCGCCCTCCATCACCAATCGCCTCCCGGACAATCAGCTCATCGTGCGCTGGTTTGAAAGGATCGATCCGCCCGCAGGCAGCACCGGATTCTCTCCGTTTTACGTGCCGTCGAAAGTGGGGCGCTACAACCTGTCCTACCCGGGTCTGCTCAACGAATGGGCGGCCAGAGCGCCGCTGAGCGAGCCGCGTTCGCCATCCGTCAGCACCGTGCTGCAGGACGGCCGGGTGCTGGCTGCCGGCGGCTTCGGCGGCTTCGGAATCCGCGACGCTCTCGCCAGCGCCGAGATCTACGATCCGGCGACAGACACCTGGACCTCCATCGCTCCCATGAATGCAGATTTCGGCAGTGCTAGAGCGGTGCTGCTACAGGATGGCCGGGTGCTGGTGTTCGACCATGAAAAGACCGAGCTGTTTGATCCCGCCACGAAGACTTGGACTACGGCTCCCGCGATGACGGTGCCTGGTTACTCAGGCACCGATGACCTTCCTGCCGTGACACTGCTCAACAATGGCAAGGTGTTGGTATCTGGTGGGTCGTCGGACGCAGAAGGGCATTGCGAGTTGTTTGATCCGGCCACCGACACCTGGTCCGCCGCAGCGCCGATGAACGAGCTATTCTACGATCATAGCGCTACCTTGCTGGCGGACGGTCGGGTCTTGGCCACCGGGGGCTTTGATGCCAACTACAGTAATCTTCCCACCGGGGAAATCTATGACCCTGGGACCAATACCTGGACCACGACCTCGGCGGCTCCCGTGAATCTCGGCCGCGGCAGCGCGGCGCTGCTTTTGGCGGATGGGAAAGTGCTCGTCGCCAGTGCAGACCCACCCCAGCTCTATGATCCGGTGAGTGATGCGTGGAGCGCCGCGGGCACGTTCGCACTTCCAGTGCGGAGTTATGTCCCGGCGAGTGCTCCCACCCGCCTCCCCGATGGCAGGGTGCTTGTGTTTACCGCGCTCGCTTCTGCGGACGATGGCAGGACCACCCAAGTTTACGATCCCGCCGCGAATACCTGGTCGGTGGGGCCGAGACTGATCCTTGGACGGTTGAATCCCGGAGTGGTCACCCTGAACACGGGTGAGATCTTGGTGGTGGGAGGTTATGACCAAACCTACGAGGCTGCGCCTGAGGTGGTAAGCCTTGTGCCGCCATCGACTCCCAATATCGTCATGGCCTCGAACGAGGGCACGGACAATCTCACCCCTGCCCAAGCCGCCGGTTTCATTTACCAGCAGAACAACCCGGCGAACATCGGCTTCAATCCGAACGAAGAACACGCGGTGAAGCGGGACGGGAGTTTTTGGGCGCTGCGGGATGACCTGAACGTGACCAGCGGGGCTGACTACAGCTCAGAGCCCTTTGTGCTCGTGGCCTACACCGATCCGCAGGACGCTCGTCCCGCCATCCGCCTCTACCGGGTGCGGCGGGAGTCCCAGACAGAGAGGTTCAACTACTCATGGACGGCGGGTCTGAAAATTCAGGGACCGATGCCGCTGCCGCTCATGCAGATTCCCGAGCGCAATGGCGTGATCGCGAACACGGAGGTGCCGGGCACGCCCGATGATGCCCCCGCTGTCAGCGCGCCGGGAACCTATGACGGGTTCACGCTCGAAGATCGTCAGGGCTACAAATGGATCTATCGTGGCCCGCATGGCGGCAAGCGTGAGGATGGCGGAACCGGCTCTTTTGGCATGCAGTGGTATTACCCGATGGCTGCGGACTTCGACTTCCCCGGCATGACCACTCCCCCAGCGGTGGGCACCGCCCTGCCGTACCTGCGCCCGCTCACGGACAGCGTACCGCAAGGAGATGCCGTCAGTGGCACCGCGCTCACGGTCATCTACCGGCCGGACTGGCCGGAGTCTGTCCCCTCGATGAGGGTGGCGGAGACCTTAACACTGCCCAAGTTTGGACTGCCGGACGTGCGCAATCAGAAGAGCGCGGAGGTCCCCTACCAGCAGTCGATCGCGATCGACGGCACCGACCGCACCAGCGTCACGCTGCACGATCCGACCCGGCTGAAAATGGTCACCCTGAGCGAAGCCGGACTGACCACCGGACTGCCTTCGAGCATTCAGACCTCGGTGTATCAGGGCAAGACCTACTTTCAGGGCCTGCCACCGCACTTGCAGACACGCTTCTACTTTGATCCACTGGCCAGCGCCACCGGCAGCCTGGTTTTCAAAGGCGAGTTCTTCGATGAGATCGCGGGCGAAGACTACCTGGATCTGAATGTTCTCTCTCAGGAAGACGAGGACGCTCTGATCGCACTGGCGGTGAATGAGGCGATTCCGGTGAAGGGTCAGTGGAGCAACGCGATTCAGAAGCTCAAGACCCGGCTGGAGACCTTCATTGAAGATCCCTCGCGCAAAGGAACCTACATTGTCAGTTCGAATCCAGCCCTCACGCGCGATGTGTTGCCGCAAGAACTCGCGGTCATGCCAGACTCGGACACGGCACGCGACAGCTATGCCCTCACGGCCACCGGCCAGGGTGAAGGTTACGTGACGCTGTTTTTCAGCGATGGTGAAGTTCCCTCCCTGACCCCGGTGGGTGACCCGCCGGCCGTCAAAATCATCAAGGTGATTCCGGAACTCTACCGGGGAGATCTGAAGGTGCGTCTCTCCTCCAACCCGCTCGATGAGAAGGTGACGCTGCGGCACAGCGGTGACTTCGCGGCCAAGCCCGAGGACTATGAATTTGATTGGAGATCATCGGAGCCGACCAACAGCGGCACCCAACCACCCACCTACACTTACGATGACGAGATCTACCTAGGAGATCTGTCCAATGCCGCCACCCGTGCCTGGAGGATCGTGCAGAATCCCGTTGCGGCCTTGCCTTCTACCGGTGATTACCCGGCGGAGGAACTCGGTTTCGAGTCGGTGGTGGTTGTCAAAGACGGCGACTACCTTGAGGGAAGTGGTCTGCCGGGTGTGGTCTTGAAGTCAGCGTCCGGCGTGGACTTCACCAGCGGCATCCCCGGGAAGATCGTTTTCAGCGCGAACCTTGGTAGTCTGGACGGATGCGTGTTGTACGTGAATGGCGCGGTGGCGCTGGTGCACGGCAATGACGTGGCAGCGCTCGATGCGTTCGTTAGCGGCAATGCCTATGACCTGCGGATTGCGCGGGCGGATTCCACCGATGATCTTCCCGTGGAAGGAGAAAACGTCGTCATCGTGGCCGAGATCGGCGGTGCCCTGCACTTCCGAATTTTTGACCCGGTGGGTGCCATGGTGATTGATGCGAGCGAGGCTCAGTTCACTGGCAAGGGCGCCGAAATCGCCGATCTCACCGCCCGGCTTTCCTCTCTGTGGGCCACGACCAATCTGGAGAGCCGCGACAAGGTGGCGGTGGTCAGCGCCGCTGCCGACATTACGGGTGTGGATCTGGACCAGGATGCGGCCTCGGGTTTGAGCGGGAACGGTCTCCAGAAGCAGTTCAAGGTGGACGAGTCGTTCTTCATCCAAGGCCCGAACCGAATCGAGGTGGCTCTTTATACCGAGGCAGATGCGCGCGTGGAAACCCTGCTCAACCTCCGCCTCGAAGGCTCGAGCAAGAGCGATCAGGTGACCGCGCCCGGCTCGCCCTGGGCTCAGGCCACCGGCACGCCTGCGCTGCAAAATCGCGCTATTATCGGCGGCTCACCCACCGCACCGCTGGGTAGTCCGCTGCTGGTGATGAGCGACAACTTTTTCACCATGCGCTACCGGCCGAAGCTGGCTTCAGGCAACATTCTTGCCGAAGGCTACGCCACGCAGAACGATGTTCCCTGGTCGGACTGGGCGCGACCCGCGCTCGTCGAAGGCTGGATCAAGCGCGTGCTGGCGGCCATCAATCCCTTCAACCAGCGCATGACCGACCTCTCCAACAATGCGGTCAACACCGACGTCAGCCTGCTCAGCCAGGCCGGGGCCAAGTGGGAGGGCGACATCGCTCTCACGCTCGACAACATCAACGATGCCGGACTGATCTCCATCTACGAGACCGTACTCAATCGCGGCAAGGGGATCAGCATTGGCTCCGGCTACGACTATGGCCCAGCCAATAACGCCCTGCTGCTCGCGGCGGGATATTTGAATGATCTCTACACCATTCTCGGTGACGAAGCCTATGCCGACGCGGCTAATCCGACCATCTCGCTCGATGATCAGGACACGATCACGGAGGTGAACACGAGCCGCTTCTCCTTTGAGGGGCAGGTGGCCAGTTCGCTCGATGAAGAGCTCGCGCTGCTGCGCGGTCGTGATGACTTCCTCAGTCCACAGGTCACCCAGGCGCCCTTCTACAACCGCCTGTTCTGGAACTACACCCGCGGCATCAACAGCGGCGAGGCGCTCTATGCGGTGAACTACAACATCAAGGAAAAAGTCGGCAGCAGCTCCGCCGACGGATCCATCAATGCCGCCGACGCCCAGCGCATGTTCCCCCAAGGACACGGTGACGCCTATGGCCACTATCTCTCCGCCGTCAAAGGATACTACAAGCTGCTGACTAATCCGAGTTTCACCTGGAAGCCGCAGATCGAGTCGCTCAACATCCTCGGCAACACGGTGTCGGTGGACTACAAGGATGAGCGCAAATTTGCCCAGGCCGCCGCGAAGGTCGCCAGCACCGCTCAGCAGGTGGTGAGTCTAACCCATCGCCAGCAGTATCATGACAATCCCTCCGACGGCTGGGAGCACTTCCGAGATGGGAAATCAGGGGGAGAATTCAGCAATGAGCGCCACTGGGGAATGGACGAGTGGACTTCCCGCTCCACCCAGGGAGCCTACTACAACTGGGTGGTGGGAAATGCGCTGGTGCCGGAGGAAGACACCGTTCACACCGGCATTCAGAAGATCGATCGGATCGAAGTCAAAGAACTCCAGTCTCTCCCCATTGCCGCCGAATACCTCCAGGTAACGCTCGACAATGCCAGCGGGCATCTCAATCCCTTGGGTCTCAGTTCGGGAGCCATCGCCTTCGACATCTCACCGACCGAACTGCAGGCGGGCAACTCGCACTATGAGCAGGTCTATGACCGTGCGCTCAACGCCGTGCTCAATGCCAAGGGCTCCTTTGATCAAGCAGGCCGGATGACCCGCCTGCTGCGCAATCAGGAGAATCAAATCGATAACTTTAACACCGCGATCGAGGACGAAGAATTCGCCTACACCTACAAGCTGATCGATCTCTACGGCGCCCCGTATCCCGGTGACGTGGGTCCCGGGAAAACCTATGCTCAGGACTACGACGGAGCTGATCTCTACAATTGGTTCGTGGTGGATCGCTCAAGCGATCTGGTGGACACCACGGCTCCGGTAACGATCACGGCACGGGTGCCGGTCAAGGTGAAGCCATTTGTAGGTTTCAGCACCATGGCCATCAACACGGCCGCTGATCAACAGACGGCGGAGAAAATCATTGCGGTGCAGCCCAATGAGTTTGTGCAGTTCGCGGACCAATGGCGACCCGGCGTGGATCTGGGTCGTCGGTCGATCACGGGTCGCATCCAACAAGCGCTCCAAGCTGTCCAGTTGGCCAAACTGCGGCTCCTAGCTGGTAAGAACCGGCTTGAGGCTATCTATAATAAGTTCGACCGCAAACAAACCCTTCTGACGGAGGTTCTGAAATATCACAGAGATGTGGAAAGCACCTTGGAAGTCTCCCATGCCGAGCAAAAACGCCTGGAAAATCTGAGGGCGCGTAGCGAAACATTGGCCAATGTTGAAGAGACTTTGGGAAAGCTGGCCAAATCGGTGGGGGATGCCGGCTCTGAGGCTCCGCCGAGTGTCGTGGGTGTTGCATCCGACGGCACCTCGGCGCTTCGTTCGAGCATCAAGTTCAAGGCCGCGATTGTCGAGCGGGTGGCCCAGGCGGCGGCCATTTACCTCAGATCGCAAGCGTATGCCTACCAAGTGCAAAAAGAGGCTTCCGAATTCAAACTCGTGCAGGACTTGTCCGAGAAAGAATTCAGCCTCGAAGAGAAGCAGTTGGCCTATGAATACGAATTGCTCTTTGAGGAAATGATCAGTCAGTATTTCGAGGTGGGGGAATTGGCGCTGAAGCTGCAACAGGCCGCTGAAGAGGTGAGGACGGTGAGGGCACTGGGCGAGCGGATCCAATCTGATCGTGAGCTGTTCCGCAAGCGCGCTGCTACCGTCGTGCAGGGCTACCGCACCAAGGATCTGACTTTCCGCGTCTTCCGCAATGAAGCGCTGGAGCAGTATCGCACCCTCTTCGATCTGGCCAGCCGCTACACCTACCTCGCGGCGAAGAGCTACGACTACGAGACCGGCCTGCTGGGATCGGACGCCGGACAGGCCGTGTTCGGAAACATCGTGGCCGCGCGGGCACTGGGAGACGTGACCAACGGCGTTCCGCAGGCCACCGTGAGCACCCTCGGCGACGCGGGCCTCGCGGGAACGATGGCACAGCTGCAGGCTGACTTCTCCGTGGCCGAGGGGCGGCTCGGGATCAACAATCCGGATCAGAACGGCACACTGTTCTCCTTGCGCAGCGAACTATTCCGCATCATGGACGACCCGTTGAAGACCGAGGACGACACCGCATGGCGGCAGACGCTGGAGCAACACATGGTCAGCAATCTCATGGACGATAGCGACGTGGCAACGTATTGTCGCAACCTGCGCAAGGCTGACGGTTCGGCGGTCCCTGGGATCGTGATCTCGTTTGGCACCACCATTGAACACGGCAAGAATTTCTTCGGCCTCCCGCTGGCGGCTGCCGATCACGCGTTTTCAGCGTCGAATTTCGCGACCAAGATCTACTCGGCAGGCGTCGTGCTCGAGGGCTATAACGGGATGGATCCCTATGCCGAGTTCATCCCTGGCGCTGGCGAGCCGAACACGAATGATCCGAACGGTCTCAGCGCCACCCCGTATCTGTATCTCATCCCGACCGGGGTCGATAAGATGTTGGCGCCACCGCTCGGCGACACCGGGGTCGTACGCTCGTGGATCGTGGACGACCAGGCGCTGCCGCTGCCTTACAACCTCGGCTCCAACGCTTTTTCCACGACGCAGTTTTTTAATGCGAACGACACGCTGAGCGAGCAACCGTGGATCCTGCGGAAGCACCAGGCCTTCCGCCCGGTCGATGACCCGGTGTTCTTCTACAGTGGCCTGCGCGAGGAGTTCAGCAGCTCGCGTCTGATCGGCCGCAGCGTGTGGAACACCAGTTGGAAGATCGTCATCCCGGCCTACGGCTTGCTCAACGACGAGCAGGAGGCGTTGACCCGCTTCGCCGCCACCGTGGACGACATCAAGTTGTTCCTGCGCACCTACTCGCACTCCGGAAACTAAGCTCTCAATCAACCGAAATGAGACGTCCACCTATCGCGATTTCCACGCTGACCTTCGCGGTGGTTGCAGCCACCGCTTACCTCTGGATATCCGGATTGCGTGAAACCGTTGACGACATCGCTTTGATCCCGCCGCCCGCAGCACCTCCTGAGGGAGAGTTACAGGCCTCTGCTGATCAAGAGGCGGTCTTCAAGCGCGCGTTCTGGCGGCGCCCGGCTGCGGATGATTATATCAACAACGCGCTGCTGTCGGAGTGGCAACAAGATGACTCCGGGGTGTCGCGCTGGCAGTGGTTCATCGAGGTTGAACCATCTCCTGACCTGAAGGAGTGGCTGCAACAAGGCAACCCGTTCTCCCTCGCCAAAAAAATCACGACCCAGCTACCGGCGGGCGCCACGGCAGCCCCCGCTTGGTTCCCTACGACGGCGCGTGGCTTCGAGATCTACCAGAGCGCAGACGCACGCACGAGCTTGCTTTTCAGCCTTGAGGAAAACCTGCTATTCGCGACCGCATCAGGACACGGCTTTGCCAAGGGCGCAGCGGAACCAACCAGGCCGGTGGTCGAGATCGACACGAGTGGCCGGCTGCCACTCACACCGCCACCAAACCAACCAGAATCATGAGAGAAATTTTACTAGCCCTCGCGGGATTGCTCGCCGTGCTCACATCCGGGCTGCACGGGCAGGTGCCGCAGCTACTGAACTACCAAGGGCGCGTGATCGTCGCCGGGGTGAACTTCAACGGGGGTGGACAATTCAAGTTCGCACTGGTGAACGGCGCCGGCGACACGGCCTACTGGAGCAATGACGAAACACTCGGCGGTGCCATCACGGCGGCGAGCGAACCCGCGACCGCGGTTTCGCTGCCAGTCAATAGTGGCCTCTACTCAGTGCTTCTCGGGGACACGGCGATCACCAACATGCAGGCAATCCCGGTCGGCCTATTCGCCAATGCGGACGTGCGTTTGCGGGTGTGGTTCGACGACGGGAGCAACGGTGTCCAATTGCTCACGCCAGACCAGCGCATCGCGGCGGTCGGCTACGCGTTGACGGCGGGATCAATGTCAGCCTCCTCCCTCTATTCAGCGCCTGCCCGGCCGGTGATCGCTTGGGGCGCGAATGGCGGTGGCCAGACAACAGTGCCGTTGGATCTCGTTCAGATATCTCAGGTCGCGGCCGGGGCAGACCATAGCCTGGCACTCAAGATCGATGGGACGGTGCAAGCCTGGGGCCGCGATTCCTTTGGACAGGTAACGATACCAGCAGGGTTGGCAGATGTCGCTCATATCGCAGCCGGGGTCGCCCACAGCTTGGCAGTGAAGAACGACGGCACGGTTGTGACGTGGGGAAATACCGGCGCCGTCCCAGGCGGCTTAGCCAATGTCATCGCTGCGGCCGGTGGCCTGAACCATAGCTTGGTGTTGAAAAGCAATGGCACGGTTGAGGCCTGGGGCGACAACAGTTATGACCAGCTTGCAACTCCCGGGGGACTGGCAGATGTCACTGCGATCGCCTGTGGATATGATCATAACCTCGTGCTCAAGGCGGACGGCAGCGTGCAAGCTTGGGGACGCAATGACACCACCCAGACGGACGTCCCCAGTGGGCTCAACAATGTTGTCGCCATCGCAGCGGGAGCGTTTCACAGCCTCGCCGTAAAAGCTGATGGCACAGTGGTAGCGTGGGGCTGGGATCTTGGCGGGCAGAGCACCGTCCCCGGAAGTCTCACCGACGTCATCGCGGTGGCCGGCGGTTATTCCCACAGCATCGCACTAAAAAGCGATGGAACCGTCGTCGCTTGGGGAGACGACGAATTCGAACAGACCGACATCCCGCAGCGCCTTGCCAATGTCGCCGCAATCGCCTCAACGGGCTCGCACACACTCGCCCTCCGTAGTGCACGCGTGCCCGTCATCGTAGCGCGACTCGATGAAAAGAATTTCTTCACCGAAGCCATTGGCATCGGTCGCGCGCCCACGACCAACATGCTCGAGGTTGAGGGGCAAGCCTCCAAAGCCATTGCCGGCAACTGGTCGGCCAACTCCGACCGGCGCATCAAACTAGATATCCTACCGGTGAATGATGCGATCGAGAAATTGGATCGCGTGCGCCTGGTCAGCTTCCGCTACACCGACGCCTACCGCGCCGCGCACTCTGGGGTTGGCGACGGTCGTTACCTCAACGTGATCGCCCAAGAGTTCGCCAAAGTATTCCCCGAACATGTGCGCCCGAGTGGCGAACACTTGCCGGACGGCAGCGCGATCCTGCAGGTCGATACTTACCCGCTGACCATCTATGCGGCCGCGGCGGTGCAGGAACTGAATCAAAAACTGATCGAGAACCAATCGGAGATGGAGGCAATGAGGAAGCGCCTGGCGAAACTCGAACGACTGCTCTTACCGCAATCAACGGCAACGGCGTCGGGAAAATGAGGCGGTGCACCTCAACTGTCCTCGCCGTGGTAATGCTCGAGGTGCAGCACACGGGGGGAGCGTTCGAGCGCCAATGACAGCATCGCTTGAGTGGTCGGCACCTCGGTGATTGCGGCTCCCAATAAAACCGTAAAACACGGCTACATCGGGTAACTCCACGGACTCACGGATCTACAACGGGTGGCGCTTTGATCCGTTAAAAGGCGGGTCATGTCCACGACATCATCCAACCCACCACACCACCCGTGCGCTACTCGGAAGTCCGCTTCGCTGAAGTTGACTTCTCCGACGTAATCCAGCCCTGCCTCGTCATCAGATCTTCCGATGGTCTCAAAATCATCGTCGGGAGTCACAATGGTCTCCATCTCGCTGCCGATTTCATCGCCGAACTGCGTCGTCGGCAACGGAAAGGAGTCCGGACATGATCAACCTCACGAACGCCAACGCTTCGCACTTCGTCACGGAATCAGACGTCAACGCGGCCCCATCAACACCTGGACCAACCAAACTCGCCGACCTCCGGAGACCCGTCGAGGAAGCGATCAAAGCGCTCACTTACACTCGGAACCAATGGAGTGAAATGGAGGTCAGCATCTTGAATGCGGAACTTAAAATCGACGACAACCGGATCGAGAACGCAATGCCCCCTGAAGCTTGGCTTGAAGAATTACCTCTTCATGGGAAGTGCTGAGGCGGGAAAAGACAGCACCCTCTTCTATACCTTGATTGAGAACGGCAAAGTCCACCACCTCGACCCCGAAGCCTACCTTGTCGAAGTCATTGAGGCCCTACGAAATTTGACCATCACGCACAGGACTCTCCGTCTGCGCTGTTGTCATGGTTTTTTTCTGGAGATGGCACGCTCGGATTGTTTTGGTTTTTCTTAAGCGCTTCGAGCCTGCCTAGAAAATCGTATGAAATCTCTCCGGAGTTTACCAGCCATTGGCTCACTTGAAGGATCACCTCCCTTTCATAAAAAGGCTTCAAACAATATCAATCATTTGGAGCCACTTAGAGAAAATGGCGGACAGGGTGGGATTCGAACCTACGGTTCGGATGTTGCAATAGCTTTGCGACGTATAGTCCCTTTGGATATGGGGTTCTGACTTCATTGAGCTTGACCGACTCAGATGACGATGTCTAAGTGTGAGTCTAACTCCGCTCAAAAAACTCAATGGCATTTCTCTGGCAACTTCCTAAATCACCCTACTGGCTCGCTGGTTTCAAAGACGGCACCGGTCGTCGTCGAAACAAGTCCACCAAAATCCGACGGAAGGGCGCGACACCTACCGAGACTCGGCTTAATAAGAAAACAGCCCAATCAATAGCAGAAAAATATGAAGAGGCTGGGAGGACTCGGAGGACTCTTCTCCAAACCCGGAAAGTCATAATGGAGCTGACCGAGGAGATTAGTGGAGTGAAAGTAGCGGAGAAATCTCTAAGCACCTTCATTTATGATTGGCTTAAAGAAAAAGCTCCAACTGTTGCCTCTTCCACACTGGATTCCTACCGGACGGTTACCAAGGCTTTTTCCGACTTCATGATAGCTGAGGGTTTCGCTGATCAAGATATTGCCGCCATAACCCGCGATCATGTCACAAGCTACCGCAACCATATTTCGAAGCTTAAGGCATCGAAGACCGTAAACAGGCACGTTAAGATGATTCGTACTCTGTTTAAAGCAGCACTGGAAGATAACCTCCTCTCTGAAAATCCTGCCGAGTTCGTTAAGTCAGTCCGTAATTCGACTGAGAAAGAACGGAGGCCATTTACTATCCCAGAAATTAACGCGATCCTCTCGGTAGCAGATGAGGAGTGGCGCTCGCTGATCAAGTTTGGCCTCTACACTGGCCAGCGTCTTGGTGACCTCGCTAGGCTCACTTGGCATAATGTCGATTTACAACGTGAAGAGATCCGCTTGGTGACCAAGAAGAGCGGTAAGCCCCTTTGCATTCCAATCGCTAAACCCCTCCTCGATCACATCGAAAAACTCCCCGTCTCCGATAATCCAGATCAACCAATTCACTCCAGAAGTCACGAAACATTCATGAGAAAAGGACAAGTTGGTCCTCTTTCGAACGAGTTTGCCAACCTTCTGTTTTCTGCTGGCCTTCGCGAATCAAAGGTAAGCCACCGGAAGAAAGAAACCAAAGAACAGGGGGCACAGCGTATGGTCCACGCCCTTTCATTCCACTGCCTTCGACACACAGCCGTTACCGTTCTCCATGAGGCTGGGGTTCCTCAAGCCGTTGTTCAGCAAATGATAGGTCATGACAGCAAGTCCGTTCACAATGGCTATATCGGGGTCGGGCGTGAAGCTCTTATCGATGCAGCTCAGAAATTCCCCAACCTCGCTTAACGATGAATGACAGCCCTTTGAATCAATCTTCACATATTCTCGCTAGCCTGGCCGCTCGCATTCTCGGACACAACCTCAAAGACGAGAAACTGTGGAAGGACGCATTCGCCAAATCTAAGAAATTTCTCGATCAGGCGGCCATAGAGGCGGAGGGCTTTGCCCCTCAGGCATCTGCGAACGAACAAGGTTACCCGCTCAATGAAGAAGGAGGTAGAATCTCCCTCTCAGACAACTCCCGATCAGCTTCCGACTACGTGAAGATCGGCGACCTCATCCGACAACGCGCAATCGGCAGGATTCAGGATGTTGATTCGCTTCTTAAGAACCGAATCCGTCCCCGTATTCCATCTCGCAAGGAAGTGGCAACCGCCCGGCAGCACTTTCACCCTACCCCTGAAGCGGATATCATGGCGATAGCTTTGGACGCAGCAGCTAAAGCTACGCGAACCAAAACTCGTTACCCCGCCATTGTTCTGAATCTCCTTGATAGACCCCTGGACTACGAATCCATCCAAGAGTCAATGACTCTTCAGTGGAGTAGTGATCCTCCCCTTTGGCTGGTTGAGCGGCCCCTCATCGAGCCGATCAGTCCGCCTTCCCTCGCCGATCTCAGTCACCAAGTTAACGCTTTTCTCGGTGAGTTTGCTCATAACCTTCGTCAAGCTGCTGGTTACTGACTCACTCACCCCCCTTTGGATGATGAAAACATCAAACCGACACGGCTAGCCGTGGTGACTGCTGGTAGATGGCTACACCAAGAGAGTGCGTCATCCTCCGGTATGAGTCAAAACGACCAGTGATCTGGTCCTGAAAGACAGGCGCAACGCCATGATTCAGGGAATAGCGGTTCGTGGTTCCTCCACCGCTACTAAAGACGGCCTTTCGGCTATCATAATCCCGTTTTTAGCTTGCGAGGGGGGAGCATTGGCTTCCTCTACCCCCTGAAATGCTACTTTCTCGGTAAGCTTCAGATCTCATGGAAAATAGCCTTCATGTCAATGAAGTCATTAGTATCAGTCCAGAAGGTTAACAGAAACTCCATCTCTCCCCTAACCTTGAGTCCAAAAGATGCCGCCCAGTATATCTCGGTATCTCCCGAGGTCTACTCTACGAATATTTGGATATCAACGGAGGTCCAATCAAGAGCGTCAATCTGAAGCGTAGTGGGCACACCCGAGGCCGACGTCTTGTTGAACAGAGCCGCTATCGCGGCGAAGTCGTGTTTATTGAGTTGAAAGATTGAAGTGAGCTCGTCATGCTTCTCTGCGTTATGTCAAAAAAACAGACAAGATGACGGCTTCGCTTCA
>Ga0222650_1000674_pt1 | contig 24286 bp, 22 predicted proteins | sample AntAcemetagen367_FD_179820 | JGI IMG/M metagenome (GOLD analysis project Ga0222650, IMG submission 179820) | Saline water microbial communities from Ace Lake, Antarctica - #367 | ecosystem: Environmental > Aquatic > Non-marine Saline and Alkaline > Saline | place: Antarctica: Ace Lake... | reverse complement strand
TAGCTTTCTTCATACAGGATCAAGGCACACTTGGCTCTCCGCAAGGCAGCTTTTTGGTCCAACGCCACTTCATACAGTGCATCATAGAGGGCGTCGACCGAGCCGATTTCGACTAAGCGCGCCGTCGCTGCACTGAGCACTTCCGACGGTCCCCTTGTCTCGGTCGAAATAATCGGCACGCCACGCGCCATCGCTTCCAGCATCACGATCCCAAAAGGTTCGTCCAATGATGGCAGCACAAATATATCCGCTGCATCCAAAGCGTCACTCACATCATCTATCCAGACGCCCACCTCGACTTTCCTCTGCAGCCGTAACTCGACTACGAGTGCTTGCAAACTCTCCAACTCTTCTCCCAGCCCTCCGACAATTAGGTGCGCATCCACCCCAGTATCGAGTAATTGACGAAAAGCCCGAAGCAAAACATCAAATCCCTTCTTTTTTACGTAACGCCCATAGGTCAATAAGCGGATGGGACTCCCCAAATGCTCACGCGCGTGCTCAAGGGGCTCTAATCGTGAAAAGTTCGGCACCACCTCAACCCGATCAGCCAACCACCCGGCCTCTAATACGTGTAGACGTTGATCCTGAGTCGTGCAAAACAAAGTGTGCACATGCTTATAACGAGCGAGATCCACATAGTTGTGCAATTTCGAGACCACAGGAATTCCGGCCCGCTTAGCGCCACGTGCACCATGCCAGGCAGCACGTTTCAGTTGCGTGTGGACGATCTCGGTCTTAAATGCGATGAGTAACTTCGCAATTTTGCGTGGCGTCAAAAAGTCCCATTCACCCCTTGCGCTCACGGTCTGGACTTCTAGATTCGTCACATCCTGCAACAGCCCGATTTTAGAAAATTGCGTATGGCAAATCGCTTGTACGGCATGCCCACGTGCCGCCAACGACAACGCAGTGTCCACAAACGAACGCTCCGCTCCTCCAAAGCCTTTGCCTAACATGATTTGAGTAATTCTCATAGGAAAACAGGATATTTAAAAATGCACGTAGCTTAAGTATAAAAGTCATTAACACCACTTATTAATCGAAGGTGGTCGTGCGGCCGAATGCTAGACCGTAAGACCTCAACGGAACCAAAGACTCCTTCGTCAATTGCATCTTGATTATCTAAAGGTAACCCTCTTGTATCCGGTGCATTCAATTTATTTTATAATATTAGTGTCTATCGCATATCTAAATGAGGAATCTTTTTCGAAAATTATTTAAAAAACGTCAACAGCGTCGAGTCCTAGAAAACAAAATAGTCTCGAGGTTGAGAGCGATTCAATATGAGCTGGTATATCGTGAGCTGTTTTTAGCTTCTACGAAACTTGGTGTTGGGAACGACCTCGATCCAACAATCATTGTGTCTTTGACATCTTACGGCCCTAGAGTTCACTCTGTGTATCTCGCTATTGAAAGTTTGTTCAACCAAACCCTCAAAGCAGACAAAATCGTCTTGTGTCTAACTGAGTCGGAGTATGCCTCCTCAAGCCTACCCTTAACCCTTAAGCAACAGGAAGAACGTGGCCTAGAGATACTTTTGTGTCCCCGTGACCTCGGGCCGTATCAGAAATTCTTTTATACATTGCAGAAATATCCAAATAGCCTGCTTATTACTGTAGATGACGATGTTATGTATCCTCTAGATACGATTGAAAGATTGTATCGAGCCCACCAAGAAACTCCCAATGCAGTCGTCTGCAATCGTGCTCACCATATGCGCCTCAGTCCTACTGGATGTATCGAGCCATATAAAGCTTGGGATTGGAGCTGCCGGAATACTTCTGAGTCTCGATTAACTTTTCCAACTGGGGTCGGTGGGGTCTTGTATTTTCCGGGATGCTTTGCTCCAGAGATTCTTTGCGAAGACTTATTTTTAGAGTTAGCGCCACATGCAGATGACGTCTGGCTAAAAGCTATGTCTTTAAAAAATGGTATTTCGTCTCGCCTAGTGCCTCACTCAGAAGACTTTTATAGTCGACTCGCTTTTATTGAAGGTTCTCAAGTGACTTCTTTGAAGCGACTTAATAAGTCAAAAAGTGATGGGAATGACTTTAAGATCTACCAGGTTTTTGAGCATTTCAATCTCGTTGAAAAACTGAGTGGAAATTAATTTTTCGATTCAATCAAAATTATCTAATAAAAACTTAAAATGCGCATTCTTCAGGTAGGTTACGCCCAAGCTCGCAGATTTGGTCAAATTCATGTTAGCAACGAACACAAACTATGGAATGGACTAATAAAGAATAGCCACAACGTCCTGCACTTTAGTGACCGGGATATGGCAGCTTTCTTGGCTCCTTTTCGCTTGCGCGACCTCGGAAAAGGTAAAGCGAACGAAAGGCTGATCCGCACAGCGGTGAACTTCCAGCCGGAGATGATGCTCATTGGGCACTGCGACCTTATCAAAAACGAAACCCTCGCGGCAATTCGCAAAGAGCTCCCAGATTTGCGTATTGCCTACCGAAATGTAGACCCCCTCTTTATAGAGCGTAATGTCGCAGCTATCCTGCACCGATCAAAAATTGTAGATTCCGTTTTCATCACCACCGGTGGAGATGGATTGAATCAATTTAGAGGTAACCGTGCTACCGTTCATTTCATGCCTAACCCCTGCGATCCAGCAGTCGATACGCATAATAACAGTGAAAAAGAGGAGCTTCCTACAGACCTCTTCTTTTGCGGTAATAGTCAGGAACAAACGGACCGTAGCCGTCTAGTTGAGCATGTCTACAAAGCATTAAATAAGAGCGATGTCAGTTTTAGGACTCCCGGGTTCTTCGAGCAAAAAACGGTCTGGGGCGTCGACTACGAGAACCTCCTCAAAGAATCAAAAATGGGGCTCAATCTAAACCGCCAGGAAGGATATTTCCTCTATTCTTCTGACCGCGTGGCTCAACTAATTGCGAACGGTATACTCGCCTTTATCCACAAATCCAGCGGCCTCAACCAACTCATCGGCGAAGACACTGCTGTGTTTTTCGAGAGCCGCGATGAGCTCGTTGAACAAATACTACACTACAAAAAAAATGAGCCTGCGAGAAAGAAAGTAAGTGCTGCTGGGTATAGCTTTTATCGGGAGCATTTCTCTTGTGATCAAGTCGCTCAGTACATTGTAGACCGAACTTTCGGTAATGACCGGGCAAATAGTCATATTTGGTCACAGTATTGACCAAATTATTCAAAATCAGAACATACTTGAATCTGCAGCAGCTAAAACATGATCAAAATCTCTACAACTACACCGTTTAGTTCCGGTGGGAATCGTGATTGCTTTGTCCATCCAGAAAACCCCCATCGTTGCCTCAAAGTCTTGCGGGAGGGTCGTTCACCAAGGGAGCGACGAAAGCAGAAGAAATTCCCGGCGAACCTCCGCCCTTTGGCTACCTTTGACGAGAACATTACGGAGCTTCAAACGCTGAGTTATATTTTCAAAGCATACCCTCCACGCATTCATCAATATGTTGCCCGAGCATACGGTTTTGTCTTAACTGATCGCGGATCGGCGATTGAGACGGATCTCATCAGGGACAGCAACGGCCTGATCTCCATGACATTAGAGCAACATCTGTGGAAGTTCGGCTTGAATCCCCAAATCAAACAGGCCCTAACTGACTTCCTCAACGACTGGTCCAGCCAAGCTCCGACCACTCGCGCCTTCATTCCACATAATTTGCTCCTACAAGAAACAACTGGATCCCTGCGTATCCAGATTATCGACGGGCTGGGGCGACAATCCCGATACATGAAATTTCTACAGACGCTACCGTTCTACAATCGTTTCGAAAAAAGGAAGGCGAATCTCTATAAACGTATACAACGAATCAGTGACCTCCTTGAACAAGGCATTCAACCACCCAAACGGGTTGCTAATTTGAAACGAGAATTTTAAAATGAAGAAGCGCCAAATCCTCATCGTTGAACCTAATCTAGACGGACATCACGCGTTCTATCTATCTTTGATCGTCAAGGCGCTCCGAGGAAATCATCTAACTCTTTTAACGCAGAAAGACACGAGTGCGCTCAACGAACATTTCGATCAACGCGAGATCGAAAAGGACGCTATCGCAATCGTTCACACGACAGCAGGCAAGCAAGCAGAAATTTACAAGCAAGCCTGCGGACTCACTCGAGATCAACACTTTGATCACGTATTCATTCCCTACCTGGACCACTATTTACCGATCATACTCGGGGAATCCGATCAATTAAATGTACCCGTTTCTGGAATCTGGTTCCATCCCCATGCCTTGGATGCCTATTACCGATGGATGCCTCCATTCGACAAACGACAACGAGAGCGAGGGCGCATCAATCGCCGATTAAGAATGAAAAAAAAGGCTCAGGGACTTCAGCACATATTTTTTTTAGATCCAGAAGCTCCAATCCGATTAAAAAAGATCAACCCATCAATTACTTCGTCTGTCCTGCCAGACCCTGGAGAACGAAGACCTCGCCTCAGCCAGACTGAAGCCCGCGAGCGTTTTAATCTGCCTCAAAACAAAACTATCTTTCTACATGCAGGAAGCCCAGAAAAGAGAAAAGGTCTACCCGATCTCATTTCAGCATTCTGCAAGCTTTCTACAGATAAGCAATGGAGCCAAAAGGCCTGCTTACTAAGAATCGGCTCAAACGATAGACTATCCACTAAAGTAAATAAACAACTTCAGCTACTCACTGATCTGAGACTTGCCATAGTATCCAATCAATTTGTTTCTAGTGGTGACTTTATAGAATACTTTGCTGCTGCCGACTGCGTAGTTATTCCCTATCGAAAATTTCGCTTTTCTTCGGGTATACTCGCTAATGCTACCATGGCTAAGCGCCCGGTGATTTGTAGCAATTATGGACTCATCGCCGAAACGGTGAAAGCCAATAAACTAGGCACCTGCTACCGCCATGGATCGACTCGCGCTTTAGCTAAAAGTATTCGGGAATTCACGCCACACAATATAGATATATCAACTGTTCGGACGCCCGAAGAATTCATCCAGACCTTAAGTAGTCACATATTTAACAGCTCAAGCCATGAAAATATTACACATATTGAGTAAACCATCAGGTGGTGCAGGCTCTGCATCGATAAAAATCATTGAGGCATTGGCAAAATATGGAGCCGATCAACATCACATAATTTATGGCTTAGGCAATCTTTCAAATGAGCACGCATATAAAATCACGCCTGCCAAGCACTTCCCTATGGCACAGATCAATCGGCTAATGTTTAGCTTAGCCAAGAAGGGACAAGTCGAAGGTTTAGAAAGCTTCACCCCAGCAGAAACCTATCTCCGAAACCAAGAAATTAGTGGTCCTATAAACTCAAGTGATCTCATTCACTTTCATTGGCTTGGAGACAGACAATTCGACCTTAAAAATCTGCTGCACTTAATCCCAGAGAACAAACCGATTGTCGCCACCATGCACGACATGAACTTCATAACTGGCGGTTGTCATTACTCCAATGGTTGCCAACAGTATTTAGATGCATGCTTGAAATGTCCGCAGCTCCCCGGCTTATTCGGAGGTTTAATTTGCAAACAAAGCTTTCAAACGAAAGCGAAGGGCTACACGAAACATAAGCTCGCTTTAGTGCCCGCTTCAAAATGGCTCGAAAACGAGGCGCGTGCTAGCCATCTAGGTCAATGCGCGAATCGGATTCAACGGATTGGCTATTCCTTTCCCGGACTGAAGTATCCGATCAGTCAGGAAAAGGCACGGGAGCGCCTCGCCATAAAGTCGACATCGAAGAAGCTTATTCTACTGGCCGCTCAAAACCTGTCAAATCCTCGCAAAGGTGCGACACTTCTTCTAGAAGCCTACGAAAAAGGGATGCTCCCCGATTGCGCGATACTCACGATTGGCGATAAGTTAGACGTGATCGGCGGCGAAATCCACCAATTAGGCTTTGTTAAAGACCCTGAATTGCTACGTTGTGCCTACGCGAGCGCAGATGTTTTTTGCCTGCCTTCTCTGGAAGAGAATTTGGCTCAAACGGGAATCGAGAGTCTCTCGGAAGGAACCCCGGTTGTCTGCTTTAGCGAGACAGGTCCGAGCGATTACGTTCAAGATCAGGTGACCGGAATAAATTGCAATGAGCGCACACCAAGTGCATTAGCTCAAGCTATCCTCCAATGCATTCAGCAGGGCGATCTGACAAATCGCTCGAAGGTGCGTGATGCATATAGACAAAGACAGGAAGCCGAATATTCACAAGACGTTATCTCTGCCAAATATGAAAACCTATACAACAGTATGCTGAACCAGTAAGAATTCTATCTAAAAAAATCAAATATACACAAATTAAGCTGATGGTTTCTACAAATTCGAACAACACCCTGAAACGTTAAACCTGGCGCTTTTAAAACTCAAAGTAACACTATGACAAATCGACAAATTGAAACAACTTGGGACGACCAAAGTAAGGGCACGCTAAAAACTCAGTTAATCGAGTCGGAAACCCCAGCTCTTCAACCTGGTGAGATTTTAGTCAAAATGCTATACGTGCCCATGCACGGCAGTTTTTGGTTGGCAACACACCCCGACGGAATACATCCACGGAAAGAAGAATTTTTAAGCCAAGGACGATTTGTCTTTGGAAACGGCGGCGTTGCTAAAGTGGTAGATACAACACCAGACGAGAGAGACTTCCGAAGAGGCGACTACGTGTGTATCTTTGGGCATATCCCTTGCCGTCGATACGATTGCTATGCCTGCACCGTACTTCATCGTTATTCGGAGTGTGATTTTGGAGAAAGCTCTATCTTGGGGCACGGTAAGGACTCGGCAGAAGGAACTTACGCGGAATATGCCGTGCTGCCACGCCATTCTTACGAAATTTGCTTCCGCAAAGAAGAGTCCCCTTCACCTACGATTCTAAAATCATTTATGTTCGGATTTCTTTTTGCGGATGTTCGCAATGCCCTTACTAGACACATGGATTCCTTGCGTATGCGCCGTATGCTACTGGTCGGAGCCGGCTTCTCAGGCATGATTGCCGCATACATTCACAATCGAACATGCCCTGAGTCTAAAATCTTCGTTGTTGATTCGTCGGTTAAACATTTAGCAAACTTAAAATCAATCGACCCCGAAGGAATCGAAACTTACCACCTCCCCAACTCTATTGCAGCTGAATTGAATAGCCGCCACCAACATGTTGGCTTTCGACACGAGCTATCCAGTGTCATAAATGATATATCCGAGAAAATGCATGCTCATTTCGGAGGCAGAGGTTGCAACCTACTTTTCGACAGTTCATCAGGTAATACGACTCCAATTTGGGATAACCCACAGATACTTTCTCCGACGGCGCACTGCATACCTTTTGGGTTTGGTTCTCAATACATCTTGCTCAGCAAGGAGCTCATACAGATGTCCGGCCTTACGATAATGATGTCGCGAGGAGTCGGAAACATCCGCAATCGTAAAGAAGTAATCGAACTTATCAAAGCCGGCGCCGCCAAGTTTATCGATGAGAAGCTACTGGCAGGAACCAAAGAACTCGAGGGTATAGATGACGCTGCTGCATTCGTCGATGAGATGCAGGACCCGCCACGTCAGCTTCACGAAATATCACATGCGTATATCTCGTTTAAATAGTTTATTATGCGTGTAGACTGGATCTTACTACTGTATAATCGGCCGCAGCACAGCAAGCGCGTCCTAGAAAGCTTGGCGAGTAATCAGATAGATCGAATTTCTGTTTATCTCGACTATCCAAAAGATTCAGCAGCAGAATCTGCCCAAAAAGCGTTGCTTGAAATACTGCGCGCACCTTGGCCATTTGAAATCTATTTAACGCAGCGCCAAGAAAGTTTCGGGCTGGCCCGTAGCGTCTGCGCTGCGCTGAACCATGCATTTACAGATGGAGCCAACGCAGTCGTATTGCTAGAAGACGACTGTGTTTTAAAAGATACAGGCAAGCACTTCTTCGAAGAGGGCCTTGACTGCTTACGTAACGACAAGAACGTTCGAAGTCTATGTGGATATACAAATCCAAACTGCCCCTTTATTTTCGAGCCTGGCAGCGACCTCTTGTCGCTACATCGTTTCTCAACTTGGGGATGGGCCACGTGGTCGGATCGCTGGCAGGACTACAACCGCGATAGCACTCTCCGTGAGCTCTTAGAGCGCACCAAGACCTCAATAGAATTGATCAGTTCATTTGCACCAGATCTTTCAGTCCTCTGCGAAGATCCAGCCTACTTAAATGGGTCGATAGACATCTGGAGCGTTCCCTGGACGCTACTCCACTTTCTGACAAATACATATGCGGTATTTCCAATCGAATCTGTAATCGAAAATATAGGACTCGATGGTAGTGGCGTAAATTGCTCTGAAACCGATGCATTTAACTTAAAAGATGAGCAATTCACTGAGAAATATTCCTATAGCTGGAAGCAACAGAGCTACCTATTTCAAAACGAAGACCTCATTCGCATATTCATGGAATCTCATGGATTGAAAACTTTTCCATCGAAATCTTAAATAAAAACACTTCTACGCATGCCAAAACAAACCATTGAACAAATAGAAGTCATTCCAGTCGCGGGTTACGACAGCATGCTACTGAACTTGAGCGGTGCGCATGCTCCCACATTTTCACGCATCATAGTAATTATAACCGACAACGTCGGCCGTGAAGGAATAGGAGAAATCCCGTGCAGCCAATCCATCATAGACATACTCCGCTTGATGGCGACTCAGTTGCGCGGCGAATCTGTCGAAAACTATAGGTCTATAATCCGGTCATTAACCGATCGCTATGAACAGCACGATGCAGGGGGGCGCGGCCTTCAGACTTTCGACCAACGCACGACAATCCACGCGGCAACGGCTATCGAATCGGCGCTACTAGACCTTAGAGGTAAAGCCCTAGGAATGGAAGTATGCGAGCTCTTGGGACGCGGAAAAATCAGAGATTCAATCCCCTTCCTTGCTTACTTATTTTATGTCGGAGACTCTGAAGCAACAGGATTTGATTATGTGCAAGAGATTTCCACTCCAAACCGCTGGCATTCCACACGTCGTTTACCAGTGATGGAAAACGACGCCATTATTGAACAGGCGGGACTAGTTGCAGAGACTTACGGATTCTCGGACTTCAAGCTAAAAGGTGGCGTCTTTGCTCCAGATAAAGAAATCGAAGCAATGCTCAGCCTTAGTGAAGCATTCCCAAAGGCTCGCTTAACCTTAGATCCCAACGGTTGCTGGGATCTATCGACGGCACTCCGTGCAGCCACTCACCTTAAGGGCAAAATTAGCTACCTCGAAGATCCATGCGGCGCTGAAGGTAGATTCTCATCTCGCGAGGTGATGGCTGAATTTAGACAGCAAAGTGGCATTCCGACGGCGACCAACATGGTCGCTACAGATAACCGAGAACTCGCCCATGCAATTAAGCAATCGGCTATAGATATCCCCCTCGCCGATCCCCATTTCTGGGGAATGCAAGGTGCAGTGCAAGTTTCCAGCCTGTGTTGCCACAACGGCTTGACCTGGGGCGCACACTCCAACAACCACTTCGACATATCACTCGCGATGGTCAGTCAAGTTGCAGCTGCTGCGGAAGGCACTATCACCGCGATAGACACCCATTGGATTTGGCAAGAAGGCCAGCACCTAACCCATAATCCTCCAGTAATCGCCGATGGTGCTATAAAATTAGAGAAGTCAGTCGGCTTAGGCGTAGAAATTAATCGCGCAGCGGTCGAAGACGCACACAAACTCTACAAAAAAGTAGGCCAATCTGACAGAGACGACAGTCTCGCGATGCAAGGTTTAATCCAAGATTGGATCTTCGACCCAAAACGCCCTTGCATGTTTAGATAGCGGATGCGATGTTACCCATAGACGCAAAAAGCTGACGCTGTCGCTACGAGCATGTCTTTAAACTCTATTATTTATGCGAAAAAATATTTGCCTAGCCATCATTCCTGCACGAGGCGGTTCTCGCGGGATTCCTCGTAAAAACTTAGAATTGATTGGCGACAAACCACTGGTCGCTCACACGATTTCACATGCACAAAAAGCAACGGGCATCGATCATTTTGTGATGAACAGTGATGACGCTGAAATTAGAGAGGTCGCTGAGTCGTATGGCGCAGCCACGATGGATCGCCCAGACCTCTATTCACACGATAAGATACTGCAAGAAGTGGATTTGCTGCTAAAGTGGACCGTCGAAAAATACGAAGAAACACATCCAGAGATCCGAGTTGATATTGTAGTGTTACTCTATCCCACTGCTCCGCTCAGAGACGTTAAAGCGATCAACACTGCTATAGAATTAGTTCGAGATAAAGGCTTTGATTCTGCCCTATCGCTCTATTTTGATGACTCCTACTTATGGCAGATCAACGAGGATAATATTTCGGTAAAGCCGATGAACTACGACCCAAACAAACGCATGCCACGGCAGAAAGAATCGTGGAATCAATGGGTTGAAAACAAGGCGGTGTATGCTGTAAAAAGGGATATTCTTTTCTCAATCGGTAGGATCGGACCCAAGACAGCTTTTGTCGAAATGGATAAGTGGCGATCCATCGATATCGACAATCCAAGTGACTTGGAATTAGCCAGAGCTATATATCGGGATAAACATGGCATGCTCGATTCGTAATGAAAAACAAAAAAACTAATGTCTTACTAGTTGTTGCTGGAGATTTATTTGTTCGGAATTACATACGGTCGGGAGTTGCCAAAAAACTTTCCGAAAAATTCGAATTCTCTGTAATTGCTAGTGGAGCATGTAGCCTCAAATCGGACCTCGAAGATACTCCAAACTTCTCTGGTTACTTTAATACCAACCCGAAGCATGAAGCGGCACATTATCAATATTTTACCCTGCTTATTTTCCGCTTTAGGCATCGATCCAAAACTTTTCCGTTTCGCCTAAAGAGAGATATCGGCTGGCACCTCCCAAGTGAGCGATATTCACGGTTCAAGAAATTAGCGCTTATCTTTAAAAAAGGAAAAAAAGGGAAACGATGTCGTCGATGTGTCTTTTTGGGAAATCGCCTGATCTTTAAATTTTTAAAATCCAAAATCGAAGCCACGCTTCCAGTAAATGAAGACTTACAAAGGCAAATTGATGAAATCCAGCCAGATGTCGTACTGTTCCCTTCTTCTGCTTATGATCCCATAGGCAACGACGTTGCCAGAATTTGCTCTAGACTGGGGATCAAAAGCGTCTACCTAATTGATAATTGGGACAATTTGAGTAGCAAATCCGTTTTTTGGGCGCGTCCTGATTTCTTAGGAGTCTGGAGCGAGCAACATAAAGAACACGCCATACGAATACACGATTTTGAATCATCCAAAGTCTATCCTATTGGCACACCCCGTTTTGATAATTATTTTTCACAACGAGGTGCCACCAAATCAAATCCATTTGATTTTCCGTATGTTGTTTTCTCCGGGTGCTGCTTACCCTTTGATGAAACCACTCCACTAAAGGCAATTGATAAAGAAATCGAGGAGCACCCTGACATATATAAAGAACTGCGCATTGTCTACAGACCACATCCTTGGCGGCAATTAAGATCCCGAGAAGAACCGTTTATTGAGTCCGAATTCAGCCATGTAGTGATTGATCCACAAATCAGGGATCAATTTTTAAGCAATTCCAAACAAATGTCCGAACAGGTGTCTTTCCAGCCGAGTACGGATTATTACCCATTACTATTAGATAATGCAGAATTTGTATGCGGCCCCTTAACAACTTTTCTAATAGAAAGCCTTATCTTTAATAAGCATTACATGGGCCTTAGTTACAACGACGGCACACACCTAACAAGCCCACACAATGCCTTTAAATACTACGAGATGTATGAAGGTATTGATCAGCATCCGGGCATTACACTGGTGCACCATTCTGAAAAAATCATTGAGTCTTTCAGAGGAGTTTTTGCTTCCTACACCGCGAGCAACCAAGAATATAAAAAGTGGGATCAAGCCTTGAGTTACTACCTTAAAATCGACGAGGCTCCTTACATCCAGCGCTTAACTCAATTGATCGAGGCAGTTGATGTTCACCGCTGATTCAGGCATTTCTAACGGCCACCTCGGAGCTTCCCAGCAATAAACGCCTAAATGCGATAACCAAACAAGTCGAATTGTAAGTCCATCCCCAGATAAGTATTAACGCCGATCATTGGCTGCTTAGAGGAAAGACCCACATTATTAAGGTGCAAACGAAAGCCGGCACCTTCAAGAATTTGAAATAATTCAGCTAAACGCTGATCGCGCCCCTCAAAAGAATGATACTCAATAAAAATACGTCGAACATTCTTCAATCCATTAACGCAAGCTTTCAATACCTCAATTTCTGCCCCCTCAATATCCATTTTCAGGAAATCGACGACTCTATTCTCAAGGAAAGGTTGCAAATTGAGCGCGCGAACTAGGGTCGGCACACCGGCCCCTCCTACCTCGTTGATGACGCCAGAATCGGCACCTTCCGAACAAAACTCAATCACGCTGTCCTCGCTCCATAAAGCTGCCTGGTGTAATTCGCACTGAGTGAGCGCAAAGGTTTCCACATTAGCCTCTAAGGCAGAAAAAGCATCTTGATCTGGCTCGAAACAGATGACTTCCGCCTTAGGAAACCTATTCTTAAAATACAACAAACTAACTCCAACATTTGCACCCGCATCAATAATCAACGGAGCGTCTGGATCTGAAGGGAATGCATAGATCCCTCGATTAAAAATGTGATCAATGGTATAAGCCAATGAATAAGTATCGGTATATTTAAACGGCTTCCCAAAAAGCTTAACGTGGCCCTCGGCATATCGAGGCGCGTTTAGAAGTTGTTTCCTCTGCCATTTCCACTGAGCCTTCCTCAGCCTCCCTGCTTTCTTCATCTTCTCATTAGAAACAGAACTGAGTGAGAAATCACACTTTCTTGGCTCTCGCGTCAACCCAGCGTTGTTACCTTGAGGCCAGCCAAAATAACCTGCAATCTCTTCGGCAGATTTCTGAAAGGTCAGCCCCAATTGCTCATCAGACCATGATTTTAAAAAAACAGCTTGATCTGGGTGCGTATGAAATAAAAATGCGTAGTGCTTCGAAACCCACTCAAAGGAACTCCATTCAATTACTTCACGAAGAAAAGGATCTGCATCCTTGTAAATAGGCTCATTCTTATAGGTCTCAGAATCATATAATTGCTGCCAATTCCAAATCGATACCTTGCAGCCTTCGTATGCGGCATAGACCAAATGTGATCCAATAATATTACTAGTCACATATTCAAACCGACTAAAAATCGTACGCATTCGCTCTAAAGAATTTTGATCAAAAATCGAGGCGCCTAAAAACCAAGGGATCCCTTCTGACTCAAACTCATCAATCCACTGTTTTCGCTCGATACAGTTCGCAGTGACACATGCAACGACTTCAGTAAAATCATCACGAATTAAAGCAATCGCTTTGGCATATGACTTGGCGAAGCTCGCCCAGTCGTTGATAGAAAAGTTAGAAGTGTGCCCGGGACAGACTAGTAAACTCCCTTTCTTTCGTTGAATTTTGGGCTCGGGCGCATAAATATACGGAACTCCAACAGCATGAACCCGACCGAAACCAGCTTCTTCGAGTATAGTCCGATGCTTCTCATTGGAGACCAAATAGACCCCATCTTTCTTACGATAACCACCGAGATGCTCTGCCGTCCGAACATCCCCATATTTCCACCCATGCTCCCAGTTAGCGTTAATTTTTAAGACTTCTCCCCGACCAAGTTTCTTCGCTATCTGAAAACTAGCCCCGTAATAATCCACCTCCCCATTTCTCAGCCTAGTCATCTTAAGCGGCGGCAGTCGCGCAACCATTTCAACTAGATCGGAATAGCCAAGCAGTAACGGACTATAAGTAGGTAAGTCTTTATTTGTTAACATATACTATAAAATGTGTGCCTAATCGACAGCTCGTCCACGCTCAATTTCAATTGCTGCGCGCTTTCCAATAATCCTTTTGATTTCACTTGGCGGTAGCCCATAGCCTGGGCGAATTGTGGATGAGGTTCGCGTCACGTTCGACTCCCTCTTCATTGGTCCGGGCGGTGATGTTGATCTTTTTTGACACGGGTTAAGAGAGCGAATCCCAATGTAATGGGGTGCCACGTTTTAGGTTTTGACTGGCGGTAAGACCAATGACCTTATCCAGGAGTTTCGGCTCCATTCCATAGCCAGGTCGGATGACTCGTGTGTTGTCCGTTGTCAGTTTTTCGCCCGCAGCGATGTCTTTTACCACAAAAATAGATTTACGAAATACACGGCTACTTTTTTCTTTTTCGGTAAGGTCATAGGTGACGTGCCCAATGGCCTGTTCTGCGATACGTATGGCTTGAACCATCTCTTTGAACTCACCAGGTTCCATAGAAAATGAACTATCTGGTCCAGCGACGGAACGGGACTTGGTAAAGTGTTTTTCGACGATGCAAGCGCCCAGAGCCACGGCTGCGATCGGAACGGTGGACCCCATGGTGTGATCCGACAGGCCTATGGGTACTTGGAAAGTTTCTGCCATGTGAGCGATACGGGCAAGATTCGCCTCGTTGGCCAGGGCTGGGTAGGAGCTGGTGCATTTGAGCAAGGCGTATTGGTCACAACCGTTGGCCAGTAGAACTTCGACGGCTTCGGAAATTTCACGCAAAGTTCCCATGCCAGTAGACATGATCACAGGTTTTCCTGTCTGGGCAACACGGGCGATCAGAGGGTGATCGACGAGTTCAAATGAAGCAATTTTATAGGCGGGCATGTTGAGCGCCCCTAAAAAATCGACTGAGGTATTATCAAACGGGCTTGAAAACAATGTGATGTCCGCCTGCTTGGCTTCTTCAATGAGACGAGGCGTCCATTCCCAAGGCATAAAGGCTTCAGCATAAAGTTGGTAGAGATTTTGGCCTTCCCAGATTGAACCTTTTCCAATCTTAAAGTGCTTGTTGTCACAATCGATGGTGAGAGTGTCAGGGGTGTAGGTCTGAATTTTCACGGCATCGGCCCCGCAATCTTTGGCGATATGAATTAAATCAATGGCCTCTTGGATTTCATGATGATGGTTCGCTGAAACCTCGGCAATGATATAGCATGGTTGGTTATTGCTGATAATGCGGTTGTTGATTGATAGGCAACTCATATTTAAATAATGGTGAGGGTCAGTCTTGGTCTGTCGTATCATCAGCCATAGGCTCGATGGTGATTTTGAAGCTTCTCCCGTTGATTTTAATAAATGCTGGGTAGTACTGGCTGTCCACAGTGCGTAATAAGTTAAATTGTTCTACGATCGTTTTATGAATGTCCAGTTCGCTGTCTTTGGCTGACCTTCGTCGATAGAATGAAGGCTCTCCTGCCTGGGGAACTTGGCTTGAGATGATGCCCGGGTATTTATTTACAAAATTGCAGCAAAGTTCGAATTGAGTGGCGGCTTGCTTTTCCTGAATGTCATCGAGTAATTCATGTCCTTGAAAGTGCATGTTTGTTTGAAGATAGATATTACCAGCATCCACGTCATCGACGGCTTCAAAGAGCGTCATAGGAATGGACTTCTCACCATCAATGATTTGCCACGTTACAGGAGACCAGCCTCTTCCCTTGGGGAGGGCGCTTCCATGAACAACGATATTGTGCACATTTTTGTTTAGGACGTCGGGTTTGATCATGTTCCAGAACGAGAGCAGAAAGAGGATGTCTGATGGTTTAATGTCGTCGGCATCGTAGACTATGCTTACTTTGTGTCCTTGTTCTCTGAATTGATCAGCGAGTGTGGTTATAGAATGGGCAAGCCATCCCTTATCAGCCGTGGCAATAGTTATTGTTAGTTTTCCTGTTAGGGCTGCTAAGATTCTATCAGTTCCTTTGCTGTCTATAATGTTTCTTTTTATTTGATAGGAGGCCGCGGCTGTTTTTTCTTGGAGCCATTCGGACAGTTTTGATTGCCATGTATCCAAATCAAATTGATTAGAGTTCCCTAAGTTGATGGCTATGTGGCGTTGTGACAACTCATCAACAATCTTTTTTTGGTTGTTGGCAATAGTGACAACGGCACCCGGTAGTCCGTAGGCTAGCCATTCCCAGCAGGTGCTTCCGCCTGCGGAGATTACCGCGTCGGCCCATTCATAGATTGATGGCATGTCGGAGACATTAACAAGAATATGAATGGTGTGTTTGGATGATTGGGCGTAACCTTGGATTGATTTAATGTTGTGATTAGCCCCTCCGATTAAAACCTTAATTTCAAGGGGGTGATTGGTGGCGTCCTCAATAGCTTTGAGTATGAGTAAGGTAACATTATCGGGGTCTGATCCTCCTAAGGTGATAACGATATGACGGAACGGGTGTTTTTTTTCTTCGGCTTGAGAAATACTTTGTAAAAACTCTTCTCTGATTAGAGCGAAATGTGAGCCCATCAGCCATTGCGTGTTTGGGTTGATCGTGTTTCCTCGTGGCCAATGCTCGGCTCCAAGATTTTGATTGAGAATGGCGTCGCAATTCCAATTCCTGCAATGTCCATAATCATCAACTATCATGACTTTGAATGAATAGTTAGAAAGTTGTTGTTGATAGGGTTCGTTAAAATGGTAGCCATCCAGAATAATCCAATCCGCTTGGCTTTTTGTAGTGATTTCGATGGTTTGTTGTGCGTCGTTGACATCGCCCAACTCACATTCCGTGAGCATCCGGTATTCGATTCCAGATGCTCGTACACGATCGATCATACTGGCAGGACAATTCGCCGAGGCGATGATGACATGGCCTCCACGTTTGATGTAGGCTTGAGCCAGTGCGATCATGCGCATGATATGCCCAGTTCCGAGCACTCCGCCAGCATCTGCTCGGATAATTAGTGGTTTCATGCTTGTCTTTTTTCTAATAACTGATGAGCCAGCTCAGCGTTCTTCCAGTCTTCATCAGTATCGATATCTTGGACTTGTTCACGAGGGAGTAGAATCGGAGCTGACACAGCGCTGAAAAAGCCAGTGCTGTTGAAGACGGCATCTCTACGAAACCAATAAAACTGCCCGGCATCGTGATAGGTTTCCTCCAGATCCTGGGATCGACTTTTTTCAAATTCAGGTTGCATCATCTGTATCCGTTTGTGGCTATCAATTTTGAGAGCCCGTTGGATCGGGGAGGGGAATCTGGTGACGGTGAAAGCAAATTCCAATGAGGCATCTACCAGCATTTTTTGTAAGCCCTGCTGGAGATTTTCAGGCGTGACAAAAGGGGCTGTGGCATAAAGGCAACATCCCAGATCGAGAGTTTCGCCATAGGTTTTTTCCACTGCCTGGACGCCATGTTGAAGAACGTTCAGGGTGGATGCATGATCGTCTGAAATTGGGGCGGGACGCATGAACGGGACTTCTGCTCCCAGCTTGCGGGCGATGTTGGCTATTTCCTCATCATCCGTGGATACGACCACGTGATCGAAACATCCGCATTGCAGAGCCGCTTCAATCGACCAACCGATCATAGGTTTCCCTCGAAACTCCCGGATGTTTTTCCGGGGGATTCGTTTGCTGCCTCCTCGGGCCGGGATGATGGCGATACGCATGGGCTGAGTCTGGGTTACAGGGGCTTGAGGTTTTTTACCGTCTGGATAACGAGATCGACATCTGCATCACTCATCTTAGGAAAGAGCGGAAGGCTCAGTGCTTTCTCGTAATAAGCCTCCGCTTTAGGGCATTTACCTACAGCGTAGCCGAACTCTTTACGATAATAGGGCTGAAGATGAACAGGAATATAGAGAACTTGGCTGCCGACGCCTTGATCTCGCAGGCTCTCCATAGCCTCGCTACGAGATTGGCCAAGCGCTGCGAAATCGATCTGTACCGAATAAAGGTGCCAAGAAATGTGTCCGGCGTTCTTGGTGTTTAATAGTTTGGGTGTTTGCAGCCAGGGCAAGTCAGCGAAAGCAGTATTATACTGTGCGACAATTTTCCTGCGACGCTCAATGAAGGCTGGCAATTTCTTTAATTGACTGAGTCCAAGGGCGCATTGCAAATCGGTTAAACGATAATTGTAGCCTAAATCTTGCATCTCGTAATACCAACTACCTTGTTCTTGCAGTGAAACCGAACTGTCCCCTAACCCAGTAAACGTATTTGCATCTCGGGTAATTCCGTGACTGCGCAGCTTACGAGCAAGTTGCGCATAATCATCGTTGTCAGTTACTAGAATGCCACCTTCGCCAGTAGTCATAGTCTTCACAGGGTGGAAACTGAAAGTCGTGATATCTGCCCAAGGATGGCCGCCAATCTTATAATCTTTGCCTTCGTGGGTGAACCCACCACCGATACCGTGGCAACCGTCTTCGATCACCATCGCTCCACGCTTGCGTGCAACTTCGGCAATTGCGGGCATATCAGGCGACTGCCCCGCGTAAGCAACCGCAACAACAGCCTTGGTATCATCCTGCCAACTCGCAGCGAGTGCTTCCGGGCAAAGGTTATAGCTATCCGAATCAATATCACAAAAGTCAGGCGTTGCACCGACAAAAGCGGCGCAATTTGCAGACGCAACAAATGTATTTGGGCTACTCACCACTCGATCGCCTATTCCGACCTTACCAACAAGCATCGCTAGATGCAGCGCGACGGTAGCGTTGCATACCGCAACTGCGTGCTTTGCACCAACCAATGCAGCGAATTCTGCCTCGAATGCTTCGACTTGCGGACCCGAGGTTAAGAAATCTGATTTCAGCACTGAAACAACTGCCGCAATGTCGTCTTCGTCGATAAACTGTTTACCGTAGGGTATCATACCAGACTAAAGCGCCGAAGCCACATGCTCTTGAATTAAAACTCTTAACTGATCAGCACTTAAAAAGTGCTCATTGTCACCTGAACTGTAGCTAAATCCTTTGGCGACTGGTTTGGCTTTGAAATATTCAATGTGGTCTTCTAGCTTCCATACTGGGGCGTGAGGAAGAATCGCATAGTATTCACCCAAATCGTAAGTCGTAAATGAATCCGAGCTGGTAATCATTTCTTCGTGAATCTTCTCACCAGGGCGAATTCCAATAATCGGGTGCTCGCACTCGGGGCCAATCGCTTGAGCGATGTCGGTAATCCTATAGGATGGTATTTTAGGCACATACAGTTCGCCGCCCCACGCATGCTCCAAAGCGTGCAAAACCATCTTAACGCCATCAGCTAAGGATATATTAAATCGCGTCATCTCGGGATCGGTGATCGGGAGGCTACCTTCCTTCTTTTTATTCAGAAAAAAGGGAATCACAGAACCATTAGATCCCATAACATTCCCGTATCGAACCACTGAAAATTTGATGTCTTGCTTCCCGCGAATATTATTGGCGGCAATAAACAACTTATCGGAAGCAAGCTTTGTAGCTCCGTACAGATTAATCGGTGCGCAGGCCTTATCCGTTGAAAGCGCGACAACCCCTGAGACATCATTAGAAAGCGCTGCTTTGATCACATTTTCCGCCCCCCCAATGTTCGTTTTGACACATTCATCCGGATTATATTCGGCAATGTGCACATGCTTCATCGCGGCGGCATGAATCACGTAGTCGACTCCAGAAAAAGCACGCTTGAGGCGATCTAAGTCTCGAACATCACCGATAAAAAAACGAATCATCGGATATTCGCTCGGAGGATACTCTTGAGCCATTTGAAACTGTTTTTGTTCGTCTCGCGAATAGATAATGAGTCGCTCCACTTCTGGCCAATTCGCGAGAATTGTCTTCGTGAGCGCTTTACCAAGCGATCCCGTGCCGCCAGTGATTAAAATACTTTTTCCGTTCAACATATTTAAAAACTCACTTTTTACGCTTCTGCACTGTAACTCAACTCAAAATCGACTAATTTCTTATACCCAGAAACCCAACAGCCGAGAGGAGCCTGAGCGGTTGCTTCACCAAATCATTGCTAGTAGCCACCAACCGCACCCGTAGCACGTAAGAGCATCATAAAGGGTATAAAGAGGCAGCAATTTAAAGTGCCAGCAATTTAAAGTGCCTGTCCCTGCATTTAGCACTTTACAGCAATTTAAAGTTCCTGTCCCTGCATTTAGCACTTTACAGTATGATCATTTGACTCACTATACGGCTTGTGAGAGAAAATCGCTTAAAAGTCCAAGGCTGTGAAGCCACCTACCACTGCATGACGCGCACCGTCAATGGTGGCCGCTTATTTGGTGATCGGGAAAAGGAAGTTTTGCGTAAGATGATTTGGCAGATAGCGGACTTCTGTGGAGTGGAGGTGCTCACATATTGCGTTATGTCGAACCACTTCCATGTGCTGATTCAAGTGCCCACACTTGGGCAGATCTCGGACGAGGAATTGATGCGCCGCTACAAAGTGCTGTATCCTAAGCCGACTAAGTATCAGGAAGCATCAATTAAAGTGCTTGAAGCTGATTTAGCGAAAGGTGGCGAGGCTGCGGAGTTGGTTCGGCAGCGATTGATTGTGCGAATGGGTGACATCTCTGAATACATGAAAACAGTGAAGCAGCGTTTTTCGATATGGTTTAATAAGTCGCACCGGCGCTTTGGTACGCTATGGGCGGATCGCTTCAAGTCAGTTTTAGTCGAGGGGAAGGGGAATCCCTTGCAGACGATGGCAGCCTATATCGATCTGAATCCTGTAAGAGCCGGGATCGTTGAAGATCCAAAGGACTACCGGTTCTGCGGCTACGCGGAGGCAGTGGCGAATCAAGGCTTTGCGGCAGATGGGTTGCTGCGGATCTGGGCCGATTATGTCGGCTCGGACAAAACGCATCGAGCCGCTTTGCAAGCACATCGCTCTCTGATTTTTGGCAATGGTGGCAATCCTTGGGAGGTGAAAGGCCACATTATGGATCGCAGCAAAGTCATTAAAGTCATTGAAGAGCAAAATGGAGTTTTGCCCAAGGCTGCGATGCTTCGCTGTCGAGTGCGCTATTTTACGGACGGTGCCATCTTGGGCACGGCGGAATATGTGCGGAGCTTCGCCGATGCAGTGCAAGCTGAACGAAAACGAAAGCGTCCACTCAAAGCCAACCCAATGAAGGGCGCAGCGTGGGGTGACCTAGCAGTTCTACAAAGCCTCAGGCACGAGGTCTTTTCGTAGGGCTTTCCCACCCTGCCCGTCCATTCATGTAATGAACGCTTCCCAAGCGGCAGACCGGCTCATCCCCAGAGGCAAGATATGGGGGTCTGCACAATATTTTGGGTAATTCTCCCCGGGCGAGGGCTGTGGTCTGCCACTAAGCCCAGAAGCTATTGATGCACGTTCCATTAATTCATAGAGGGAACGTCGAGACGGGACGACGGAAGCAACGTCTGGCGTCAGATCCAATACATCGAGACCAAAATTCATGCCCGGGCATCGATTCCGCCAACGCAAATTGCACATCAAAACGCAAACAGAATCTTCTCAAACTATTGAAATCCTAGCATTGCGCAATGCGTCCAGCGCAGAGCCGGAGGCTAGCTCTAAAACCGCTTATGCAGCCAAAAGGCATCCAGCGGACTTCTCGCAACTGCGCGCTCGATGGCAGCGTTACAGACCTGAGTGGCGGTCTCGCGGTCTTTGGGAGCGAGCATATCCGGCCATTCAACCGGCTGGACTGAAATTTGCCATTTGGCTCGGTCCAGCGTCTCAATCGAAACGGCTAATACAGCAGCACCGGATCGCCGCTGAAAGAGCCCGGCTACCGGACTGGTTGGTGTGATCACACCGAAATATGGAACCTTCGGCCCTTGTCGCATCTTCTGATCCGCCAGTATTCCCAGCATCCCACCGGAACGCAGGAAATCGACCGGCTTATGAAAGCCATCGCGACGACTGAACAAGCGCGTGCCCTGCCCTTCCCGCTCCGCTTTGAACCAATCATCCAGATAGGTATTGTTGAGCGGTCGATACATCGCTCCGAAAGGGGCCTCAATGCCATGGCGCGCAGCAAAGCCCGGCAACTGGGTCAGCGCCTCCCATGGCCCCATGTGGGCAAGGAGGATAATCGCTCCCTTCCCTTGCGACAGGGCGACCTCCAAGAGCTCAAGCCCCTTGACCTTAACATGCCGTTCGGCTTGCTCGGGCGATATTCGGTTAAAAGTAAAGCCACTGAATAGGTTGGCTCCTGCGCGTTGAAAGACTTCACGGACTTGGGCTTCTAGGGGAAGCGATAGCGAATGGCGGATGGTGGATGGCGAAGAGTTGGGAGCAGGAGACGCCACTGGCGTGGCATCGCTACGGGCGTTTGTGGCCATCCAAGCGTTGACAATTTTCAGATTCTGACGGGCGACTGCACGGCGCTTGGACATGAGTTTCCAGCAGAGCCAACCAGTGCCCCGCCCCATTTTGTAAGCTAGGTGAACGGGAAGCCTTTGTAAAATCGAGACAAAGCCACGAGCGAGGACATACTGCAGCCATTTAATGGAGCCTCGGTAGCGCTCGGATTCTGGGATTTTATGCGTGGGCATCTTCTTTAATCGATAGTGGGATTCCTTCGGCAGGTCTATGGTAAAGTTGAACCACGTCATCCCTAGAGATAGGACACGGGGATCTGCACAATATCCTCGGTAATTCTCACCGGACGCGGGCTGTGGTTGATTAAAGCCTCAGCCAAAAGATCGACGCCACTAGGGTGGCATCGCTACATAACATAATAGGACATTTCGAAATAAAACGGCCTTTTCAGGATGCAACAGCGCCGGGCTCCGATCCATCGTTGCCGACTTAGATCATCAAAAGTGTCAAGTTTGGGAAATAACGACGAAGGTATCCTCGATCGGTGGCAGCAAGGCGGTCGCAGTCGATCTGCGCGTGTGCAGCAATGAGGAAGTCGGGAATCAAAAATTCACGCGGACCACCCGCATCGCGGTAAGCACGAAAAACACGACCGGCCTCGCAGGCAGCATCCAAAGAAATCGAGCTTAACTGCAACCCCATATCAGCCAGCACAGAGTCATAGGCCTCCCGTTCTTCAACCAGCGCATAAAACTCGGCTGCAACGACTGGAGAGATCAGCAACACGCCCTCCATACGGGCGGCGACCAAGCGGTCGAGCCAGCGATCTGACGTTGGCTCGCCCAAATAAATAGCGATCAAAACCGAACTATCGACTGCCGTGATCATGGCAGTTCGACACGCCCACGCATATAATCCAGCCATTCTCCACTCGAAACCTTTGACTTGCCCTGACCACGCCCAGCAACTGAGCGCATTCGATCCGTATCAAAACGCGGCACTGCCTTTATATAAGGCAAGCCCTCATCAAACTCCAAAACATCACCTGACTTCAAACCGAGCCGATCCCGCAACGATTTTGGTAATGTAATTTGCCCTTTTGAAGTAATGACTGTTTTCACACTACAATCCTTATTCTTTTCCTTACTGAAGTCAAGGCGAAGCTTTAAAGGACACGCATCGAATTAGTAAGCTTGCACCGTCAATTCAGGGATGCGCTCAAAGTCGCTGTGATTACGCGAGACGAGAGTAATGCCGCGCGCCAAGGCGTGGCATCCGATCCAAAGGTCATTCGCACCGATCAGATTCCCTGAAGCTTTAAGCCAGCGAAACTGAGTGCGATAGACGGAAGCAACGTCTGGCGTCAGATCCAATACATCGAGACGGTCCCGGGCGAAAGCGATAAAGGGGTGGGCTTCATCGCTAAAACCGGCTAAAAACTCACCCCAGGCAATGGTCGAAATTTGCAGACGCGATTGCGCATGCAATTTCAGAAGAGCGGCCACTGCGCCATGCTGCTTCGCTCTCGCTTCTCTCTGAAAATCAATCAGAAAACAAGTATCGACCATTAAGATATCCATTTATCTTTAGGTGCGGTGTCGTTTTGCTGGTCACGCTCTAAGGCTTCTAAAACACTCTCTTCAACGGGGGGAGCGCTGTCCATGTTTGAGAGCCAGCCTTGAGCGGTCGGCGCATCCGTATCCCACTTTCCTCGCCGAATGACTTGCGAGAAAGATTCCCCTGGATGTTTCCTCGCACGGCGTAAACGCGCGTAGGCATCTTCTGTAATCGAGATATTCTTTGAACTCATACCCATACCTATATGGGTGCTTTCATCAACCTCGTCAAGGTAAAGCGTCAAGTTTGAGAAATAACGACGAAGGTATCCCCGATCGGCCGCAGCAAGGCGGTCGCAGTCGATCTAGGCGTGTGCAGCAATGAGGAAGTCGGGGATCAAAAATTCACGCGGATCACCCGCATCGCGGTAACCACGAAAGACACGACCTCCATACGGGTGCAATTTTAACTACGTGGTAAGCTACATCGAGATCATTTATTCGTAGCCGAAGCGGTAACGCTTTGGATCGCTCGACA
>Ga0222650_1000673_pt1 | contig 24337 bp, 31 predicted proteins | sample AntAcemetagen367_FD_179820 | JGI IMG/M metagenome (GOLD analysis project Ga0222650, IMG submission 179820) | Saline water microbial communities from Ace Lake, Antarctica - #367 | ecosystem: Environmental > Aquatic > Non-marine Saline and Alkaline > Saline | place: Antarctica: Ace Lake... | reverse complement strand
ACAACGATATCAACGTAGCTTACGCTAAAATATCTAGCATAGACTACGAAAATGAAAAAGAGCATAGCCTATCTGATTATATTCTAATCAATTTTGAAACATTCGCATCAACAGAAATATTCAAAAAATTAAAGTCAACTGATTCAATTATTTTTACTATATTTAACGACACAAAACAACTAGCTACAGGTAGAGCCAACTTAGAAAACTCTACTAAACTACTGGCTAGACCTTCTAACAGACACGAACTAACTAACTTAATAAAACTATGAGCAGCTTAAATAAAGCCACACTAATAGGCCGACTTGGTCAAGATCCTGAAATAAAAACATTCAGCGGAGGCGCTAGCGTAACTAATTTCAGTATCGCTACGTCCGAAAAGTTTAAAAATAAAGCGGGCGAGCAACAAGAAAAAACCGAGTGGCATAATATTCAATCTTGGGGAAAACTAGGCGAAATATGCAAACAATATTTGAGAAAAGGTAGCTTAGTTTATATCGAAGGACGTATAGAAACCCGTGAATATGAAGACAAAAACAACGTCAAAAAATACGCTACAAGCATTAACATTAATGAAATGAAAATGCTAGGTAGTAAAAGCGATTCTAACGCACCCGCTAAAAGTAGCGCACCAGCTCAGAGCAAACAGAGCGATATTCCAGAAAAAGACTTACCATTTTAATAAAGGAAATTATGACTAAAAACGAACGAATTAAATTGCTTGAAGATAATATTCAACTACTTCAACAAGGTATGTTGGCATCAACTGAATATATTAATGATAGGTTTGATAAAATTAGTAAAGAAAAAAATCAGCCTGAGCTAATTGAAGTGCCGATTGGTTTAGATAAACATAGACACGTAGTGTTTAAAGACAAGCGAATAAATTCGGACGCTTTTTTCGTCTATTTCATAGACGAAAACATAGATCAAAATAATATCAATCGAATCCTAATCGAAATGAAGGAGACGAAATGAGCCAAGTACCACTACCCAAACGCTACATTTTAGAAGTAGATTTATATCTATACGCAGACGATGATAACGCCGCAAAATCCATAGCGAATGCCATAATATACGACTTAGAACACCGTAACGCATACGCTCACGACGCAGACCAAAAAGGTCTGTACGAATCGCCAAAAGGCAGCTTAACAGTTAGGGCAGTTGAATGATGGATTATAACGACTTTATAAAATCAAAAATTAAAAAAATAGTCGATTCAGGCTTTGACATAAATGAAAATCAATTAAATACAAACTTATTTGATTTTCAAAAGAAAATAGTTAAACAAGCACTTAAAAAAGGCAAATATGCTATATTTGCAAATACGGGGCTTGGTAAAACTTTAATGCAACTATCATGGGCTGAACAAGTCCAAACACACACAAATGGACTTGTTCTCATACTAGCTCCTTTAGCTGTATCTAAACAAACGATTAATGAAGGTGTTAAATTTGGTATCAATGTACAGAAATACACAAATCAAACAGAAAAAGGGATTTATATAACTAATTATGAACAGCTAAATAATATAAATACTAAATTATTTAGTGGTATAGTTTTAGATGAATCATCTATAATAAAAAACTTTATAGGTAAAATAAAAACACAAATAATAGAATCATTCAAATTCACACCTTATAAATTAGCCTGCACCGCAACGCCTAGCCCTAATGATTATGTTGAATTAGGGAATCATACAGAGTTTTTAGATATTATGTCAAGACTAGAAATGCTATCAATGTATTTTATTCATGACGCTTCAAATACTGGCGACTGGAGATTGAAAAAACACGCTAAAGATGAATTTTTTAAATTTATAAATTCATGGGCGATAATGATTAGTAATCCTAAAGATTTAGGATTCAACGGAGATGCTTACACACTCCCCGATATAAATTATTTTGAATCAAAAATCATTACAGAAAATAAAGGAGAATCGCTTTTTAATGACATTGCTATCTCAGCAACTGGATTCAATGCTGAGGTAAGACGAACAATGGATAAGAGGCTGCAAAAAACTGCATCTATTGCAAATAAAACAAATGAACCTTTTATAATATGGATAAAACACAACGAAGAAGGTAAAAAATTACTTGAACTTATCCCTGATTCAGTAGAAGTAAAAGGATCAGATTCAATGGAAAAAAAAGAAGCTAATTTAATTGGTTTTGGGCAAGGCAAGTTTAGAGTATTAATTACTAAAACAAAAATAGCTGGCTTTGGTATGAATTGGCAACATTGCAGAAACCAAATATTTGCAACCGTTGATTTTAGTTTTGAATCTTTATACCAAGCAGTAAGAAGATCATATCGATTTGGGCAAACTAAAGAAGTAAATATTTATATTATTACAACAGACACAATGACTAATGTAATTAAATCAATTAGAAAAAAAGAAAAGGCTTTCACTATTATGCAAGAAAAAATGACTGAGTTTATAAATGCTAAACCAGAGGAACTAATAAAAGAAAATAAAGACTATAAAGAAGTTGTAACAGACGACTATACATTAAAAAAAGGAGATAGCGTTCAACTAATTAAAGCTATTCCTGATGAGTCTGTTGGATTCTCTGTTTTTAGTCCTCCTTTTGCTGACCTTTATACGTACTCTAATAATATTGAAGACATGGGCAATTCATCAACCCATGAAGAGTTTTATAAGCATTTCGAATATCTAGTAGAAGATTTATTTAGAATATTAAAGCAAGGTAGAAATATAGCCGTACATTGTATGGATATTCCTACTAAAAAATCAAAAGACGGATATATAGGTTTAAAAGACTTTAGCGGAGATTTAATAAAGATATTTGAATCTAAAGGCTTTATATATCATTGCCGTATAACTATTTGGAAAGATCCAGTTGTAGCAATGCAGCGGACAAAAGCTTTAGGACTATTGCATAAACAAGTAAAAAAAGACTCAACTAAAAGCAGGGTAGGCTTCCCTGATTATGTTTTAGTCTTTAGAAAAGACGGAGAAAGAAGCGAGCCCGTATCACAAAAAGATATACCCGTAGACTTATGGCAAAAGTACGCATCGCCCGTTTGGATGGATATAAACCAAAGCGATACTATATCTTTTAGAATGGCTAGAGATATTGAAGATGAAAAGCATATATGTCCGCTGCAAATTGAAGTTATCGAAAGGCTTATACATCTTTATACTAACAAAGGCGACGTAGTTTTCTCTCCATTTCTAGGTGTTGGTAGTGAAATCTATCAAGCTATAAAAATGAATAGAAAAGGATATGGAATTGAGCTTAAAGAATCTTACTTCAATCAAGCAGTAAGCAATGTAAACTCAGCAATGTACGAACGATCACAACTTTCTCTTTTATAAGCCTAACACAAAACCAAAAAAAATGAACCTCAGACCCTACCAAATAAACATAAATAACCTGATAGCAAAAAAATTAGCCCGTACAAAACGGGTTATTTTTTGCCTCCCGACCGGTGCTGGAAAAACTTTCTGTTTTAGTAATATCGTCCAGCGACACTTAGCAAAAGATGCTTTTAATCGAGTGCTAATACTCACAAACCGCTCGAAGCTATTCGACCAAACATTCGAGGCAATTCACAGACTAGATATAAAACCTTTTTCTTACACAGCTAAAGCTAAGCTAAAAGAACCGATTTACTCACGCTGCATAATCGGTATGGTCGAGACAGTTAAGCGTCGTAACGCTAAATCTATACCACCGCCAACGCTAATAATTATAGACGAAGCCCATATTGGCTCATTTAAAAAAATCTTTGAGATTTTCCCCGATTCGCTCTATATAGGTGCAACAGCGACACCACTAGCAACAAAAAAAAAAGACCCGTTAAATAACTACTATAACGACATAGCTTTTCAGCTAGACACGCCAGACCTAATAGAACTAGGCTACTTAAACCCCGCAGAAACATGGGCAGTCCGCTCAATCGACGAAAGTCAACTTAAAAAGAGGCAGGGCGAATACACCGACGCTTCACAGTTGCAACAACTAGAGCAAGCTAAGCCTAAAGCTGACTTTATTCAAGCTTACAAAAAACATGCACAAGGTAAAAAAACCTTAGTTTTTTGCGTTAACGTAGATCACACAATAAAGACACACGAACGCTTAAAAGAGCTGAACCCAAACGCTTTTCTAGTTCATTCTAAGCAGCACCCCAACCAAAATGAGCTTAATATATTAGAGTTTCACGAATCAAGCGACGGAGTTCTAGTAAATTGTGGTATACTCACAACGGGCTACGACCACCCAGCTATTGAATGTATAATGGTACACCGTTCAACGACATCCCTAACGCTTTGGCTGCAAATGTGCGGACGAGGCTCACGCCTTAGCCCTGAAACAAATAAAAGCAAATTTACTATTGTAGATTTAGGTAACAACGCTATTAAACATTTATTATGGGAAGCTAGGCGAGATTGGGAAAAGCTATTCAAGCACCCACCGCAGCCAAGCGACCGATCCGACGGGGTTCAAGGCGTTAAAGAGTGCCCCAAATGCCACATGCTACTCGCTCCATCTATTTTAGTTTGCCCAGAATGCGCTCATAAATTCCAAATTAAAGCAAAAGACAACACCATAAACGGAGAAACTTTCTTACTTTCTGAAACGCTCAAAAACGTAAAAGATAAGCCAATAGCCGAGCTATCTGTTCCCGAACTTATCGAGCTACAAGCCCACAAAAATTATAAAACAGGCTTTATAGTTCGGATATTACGGCAAAGACCCCCAGAAGATTTAAAACTATTCGCTAAATTGAAAGGCTACAAATCCGGCTGGGTGCAACATCAACTGCAAGGCGCTAAAGACTACACAAATTTTAAGGTTAAATTATGAACGTAACACATGGCTCATTATTTAGCGGGATTGGTGGCTTTGACTTAGCATCTGAGAAAATGGGTTGGGATAATCTTTTTCATTGCGAATGGAACCCATTTTGCCAAAAAATACTGCATTATTATTGGCCTAAAGCTGAACAATTTACTGACATAACAAAAACCGATTTCACTAAATATGCAAACAAAATTGACGTTCTTACCGGGGGATTCCCCTGCCAACCCTACTCAACCGCAGGTAAAAGATTTGGGAAAGATGACGAGCGACATCTCTGGCCGAGCATGCTTAGGGCAATTAAAGAAATTAAACCAAGTTGGGTCGTGGGCGAAAATGTTCACGGAATTGTTAATTGGTCAGGGGGATTGGTCTTCGACCAGGTGCAAACTGACTTGGAAAATGAAGGGTACGAAGTACAATCGTATATACTTCCAGCTTGCGCCAAAAACGCTCCCCACCGCAGAGATAGAGTCTGGTTTGTTGCTTACTCCGACAGCTGTAATGACAGACGAACATCCAGATGCAATGCGAGCAAGAGCAAAGAAGAACGGTTACAAGAACGGCACGATGTACGGCAGTCTGCTGAGCCAAGTCAAGTATTCGGGGCTGTTCCCAACGCCAACGAGCGTACAACGGGACCATCCAGAACGAGTGGAGAAACTCAAAGCAACGGGAGCGAAAACAATGATGAGCCGAAAAGCGGGAGAGAACAGACCGAACAGCATTTTGGATGCAGCGATGTTTACGGGAATGATACCAACGCCAACAGCCAGAGATTACAAGGACACTTTCAAAAGCCAAGAAAAGCTAAACAACCAATACAAAAAAAGAATGGGTCCAGGTATAGCGCTGACGGTAGGTTACAAGACTGGCTCAACTTCCCAACTCAACCCCCGATTTGTGGCGGAAATGATGGGCTTTCCTCCAGATTGGACGGAATTACCTTTTCAAAGTGGAGAAATGAATCAATCAAAGGCTATGGAAATGCCATAGTTCCACAAGTAGTATTAGAAATATTTAAAGCAATACAAAATTACAAATTATTATGAACGTAACATTCTTTACTAACTCAACATCAAATCAATTAATAGACGCACCAATTCTTGGGCTACTCGAAAAAATTCGGACGGGCCAATATCAAACAAAAGTTGACGAATTAGCTAAAATTACCGACGAAAAAGAACGCAGAGATTACAAAGCCTGGCACGTTCCATGCTTTACCGTTTCGGGCACTTTTGCAAATAAAGAAGCTAATTCACTGCAACAACACAGCGGACTAATTGCCATAGATTTTGACCATATTGATGACTTAGACGAGGCTAGATCTTTACTATATGCAGACCCGTACACATTTGCAGGTTTCTTATCTGTATCGCATACCGGACTTTGTATAATCGTTAAAATCGACGGCAAAAAACATCGTGAACATTTCGATGCGCTCGAAGCTTATTACAGCAAACAATATCAACTGCAAATAGATCGTGCATGCAAAAATGTTAATAGGCTACGCTTTTTTAGCTCAGACCCAGACTTACACTTAAATGCAGATTCAACCCAATTTACTCAGCTACCGCCAAAAAAGCCCAAAGAAATACTATATCCGAAAATTTATATCAGCTCACAAGATGACTTTTCTTATATACTTCAGCAAATTCAAGATCGACGAATAGACTTAACAGCCGATTATTATACGTGGATCGCTATCGGCCAAGCTATTTACTCAGAATATGGAACAGCTGGACTAAGCTACTTTCAAGCAATAAGCGCTAATCATCCAGAATACAACCCAAAACAATGCGAAAAAAAATATAACTCATTTAAAGGCGTTAAGCAAAAAACTATATCAACTTTCTACTACTACGCAAAGCAAGCAGGCCTACAAATATCAACGCCCGAAACGCAATCTATTAAGCTCGTCGCTCGGAACGCAAAGAAACAAAGATCGACGCCCGAAGACGCTATAAAAACGCTTCAAGCAATCGAGGGCATAGAACCCGAACGCTCTAAAGCCCTAGTTGAACAAGTTTTTTCTACTTCAGACGAAGACACGACCACAGACGATGGAGACCTAATTCAGCAGATAAAAAACTTTATTCGGTTACATTATCCAATGCGATATAATGAAATAACGCTAAAATATGAGTTTGCTAAAAAAAACGACGCTGTCACAGACCGTGACATGAACAGCATCTATATTGAATGCCGCCAACTATTTCCAAAAGCTACTAAAGACCTTGTTTTCTCAACCATAAAATCAAACTTTATCACCAACTACAACCCAATAAAAGAGTTTTTCAAAACGCACGCATCAAATCACACAAAGACTGGCTACATCAAAGCTTTAGCTGATACGATACACACAACGACAGGAACCATCGATAACTACGCCTACCATTTTATCCGCAAATGGCTTGTTGGAGCTGTTGCAATGTGGTTTAAACACCACTCCCCACTAGTCCTAGTCCTTGCGGGAACCAAACAAAATACGGGCAAGACTTTTTGGCTAAGGCACTTAATACCGCAAGAAATTCAACTGCTTTTTGGCGAAAGTGAATTTAACGGAAGTAACGACGATAAGCTTCTTATGTGTTCAAAAGCTATACTACTTAACGACGAAATGGAGAATATGGATAAGCACGATATAAGCCTTTTGAAAAAGCTTACATCTGCTCAATGGTTTAATCTTCGCAAGCCTTATGGCACTACAAACGAAGATATAAGGCGGATTGCTGCATTCTGCGGTACAACCAACAACCTAGAAATAATCTCCGACCCAACGGGGAATAGGCGAATAATCCCCATTGAGCTTTTATCCTACGATCATCAAATGTATAATAAAATAGACAAAACAGCCCTATGGTGCGAAGCCTACCACGCATATAAAGCGGGCGAAAGCTTCCACCTTAGCAGCGACGATATAGAGCTACTCAACAGAAATACACAATACTATTACCAAGCTTCAATCGAAGCCGAACTAATACAAAAATACTTCTCCCCAGCAACCGAAAATACCCCAAATAGACTCGCACTTTCAAACACCGAAATAAAGGTATATATCGAGCAAAGAACATCGCAAAAGCTCAATTCTCGAAAACTTGGCATTGAATTAAAACACCTCGGTTTTGAAAAAAAACTTGTCAAGTCTAAACAAGGAACTAAAAGAGCGTACTTTTTACGTGAAAATGACGATTTATCTGTTACCTCTGTAAGTGATTACGACGCACCGTTTTAGTGGGGATAAAGTGCAAAAGGTAACAGATAGAACACATAGAACGGCAAACTTTTATAAAATGAAATTTTATATAGCCATGTCATATAAAAATAATATTTCTATATACTCTTATTATTATATTTATCTGTTATCTATATTTAATAGTAGTTAAGTAGTTAGTAAATAAGAACTTAGAAGGTAACACATAGCCCTTTTTTATCTGTTACCCATCTGTTACCTGTTACAATGCTAATTCATCCCAATTCAAACCAATTAAACGAGCTAAAACAACATGAGTAAAAACGTAAATAAAGACGGCCTATCACACGATCAGCTGCAAGCTAAATGCTTCCAATGGGCATGGAACAATTACCCACAATTTCGAGGCCTGTTTTGGAGCAATAACAACAACGCTCCAATGCTAAGCCGTCGAGCTCTTAAAATCGCCCTTAGCAGGCTCAAAGCTAAGGGATTGGTAGAAGGTGTAGCTGATATGAGTTTAGTGAGCTTAGATGGCAAATATGGCGCAGTAGAATTCAAAGTGGGGACAGATAAGCAAAGCAAAAGCCAAATTCTACATGAGATGAAGCTCACCGAAACAAGCGCTACTTACACGATTATTTCCGAATTCCACCATTTTAGACACTTTTTTTGTAATTTGTATCAAATAAAGGACACTTTAAAATGACACTAAGCAGCAATAAACAAAGAGAAATAGCAGAAATGCTAATGAACGGAGACGATAGAAGTACTATCAAAGCCCGGATCATGTCTGAATTATCGCAAACTAAAGACTTTGCAGACGATGTTATCAATGAAGTTTCGGAAAGCTGGAATATCCCACTTCCAAAAGTCAACGAAGAAATTGAAAAAATCTTCAGCACGCTGGCTTACATCTCAGACGAATCAAAAAGAAACGAAACGCTATTAGCTTATGCCAGACTTACTGAATTGTACCGCTTAAATATGACCGCTAGTCCACGACCTGACCTAAAAGAGTGTAGAGAGGTGCAGAAAGAAATTAACAAGCTTCTAGGGCTAAATGCGCCTGAACGTAGCGAGATTAAAACGGATATTGAAACTGAATTTATTGTAACAGTTGTAAATGCCCCACAAATTAAAAAATAATGGATGTTAACTGGCTATATAAAGCTACATTAGATAGCCCCAAATCTATTGTAGTTCATGAAGGTGGTTCCAGTAGCTCAAAAACGTATAGCATCATACAAGGGCTATTTACTATTGCTTCAACGCAGCGAAACAAAGTTATTACCGTCGTCGGCTCAGATTTACCTAATTTAAAAAAAGGCGCTATTAGAGATGCAAAAAATGTAGTTGATTCAACGTCTTTTTTTAGTCAACAAATCGACCGATTTAACAAATCCGACTACATATACTATTTTAAAACGGGCAGCATTATTGAGTTCACTTCTTATGCAGATGAGCAGGACGCAAAGAATGGTAAAAGAGATTACTGTTTTTTAAACGAAGCCAATGGCATATCTAAGAATGTATTTGAGCAATTAAGAATAAGAACAAATGTTAAAAGTATTATTGATTTTAATCCCTCAGCTTCTTTCTGGGCGCATGAAACGCTAAAGGGGCGAGATGATGTAGATTGGTTTAACTCGACTTACAGAGATAACGATTTTATTCATCCGACTATCTTAAAGTCAATCCTAGGCTACGAGCCAACACCGCAAAATATAGCAAGAAAGACGGCAAACGAATATAGATGGAAAGTGTACGGATTAGGCGAGCTAGGGCGCTTAGAAGGCTTAATATTTCCTGAATTTGAAGAGGTCGACGAATTTCCGAAGTATCCTAAATGGAAAGTTTTTGGTTTAGATTTTGGCTATACAAATGATCCAACCGTACTAACTGAAACCGCTTTATTTAGTGGCGAATTATACACTAGGCAATTAATATATGAAACGGGCTTAACGAATAGCGACATAGCAAAGAAGCTAAGGGAATTGAATATAAATGGATCGCAAAAAATTATAGCAGACTCAGCCGAGCCCAAAAGCATAGAAGAATTGAATCGCTTCGGGTTCTTTTTAGAAGGTGCTGAAAAGGGTAAAGATAGCGTAATGAATGGAATTGACCAGCTCAAACGCTATAAAATAAATGTACTAAGAAGCTCTAAAGAATTAGTCGAAGAGTTTAGCTCGTACACGTGGGCAAAAGATCGGAATGGGCAGGCACTTAATAAACCAATTGATAAATGGAATCATGGCATTGATTCAATTCGATATGCTACAAACACGCATCTATTCAGACCAGAGATAACAACTTCAGGTCTCGAATCATTAACAGACCAAATCTATGAGCAAGGCGTAATGATATGAGTGAATTTACAGATAGGTTAGATAAAGCCTTAGCAGCCGATTCAAAAAATATGGATCGATGGTTTGCTCAGATACTAGAGCGCAATCACAAATTTAAACGGGCATTTAGTCGGTCGCTAATAGCTGAGCTATCACAGATGCAAATGAGTTCAGATGGTAAGCGGATTAAACCAGTTTTTGCTAATGCGAATCGGATGGATGACATGGTAAATAACTTACCGTTTTACTTTGATCAAGCTGGCATTACTAAGCTTACTCCAGACTTGATTGACATTATTAATAAAAGAATCAATACGGCAGATGTAGTATGGAATAAATTAGACTTAGATAACTTAAAAATTGGCGACGATGCACGAGTCATACCAGCCGTTTTAGAGCAACTAGGCTATGTGATGGACTCTGTAAGAAGAGGCACGGAAGCACAAGAAATTGAATTATCTCGCACATTGTTAAATTATCGAAACACCGTATTTGATAATGAATCCGTAAGTTTCGCCCAGCTTAAAAGCGACTTGATTAGCAAAAGTGGCATACTACCCAAATACGCTGGTACGGTAGCTAATACGTCTTTATTCGCAATAGATCGCACAATTCGAAAAGAGCAGGGTAAAAAAAGCGGAATTGAGACGGCTAAATATTATGGCCCAATGGATAATCTTACACGTTCTTTTTGCGCTGAGCACGTTAACGATATTCGAAGTTGGGAGTACTGGGAAATGATCACAAATGATACGGGGCCACAACCGCCAACGGTGTACGGGGGTGGGTACAATTGCAGGCATCAGTTAGTGCCGTTTGATAAAGATTGGGAATAAGTTTTTTTATTTGAATTAATTTACTATTATACTTTACAACACAAAACAAACTAACCGAAAATGAATAAATGAATAAAATCGAACTAACACAAGGCAAATCCGCAATAGTAGATGCGGAAGACTTCGAGCGGGTAAGCCAGTTTAAGTGGTGTTATGTGAATAGCAGAACTGGATATGCGCATCGAAACCACGCATATTGCCTAATAGCCTATTGATACGTTTATGGACTTTCTGTACGTGCCAATGAGCTTGTTCCGTGTCCATAAAAGCTATTATATTTTTATCGCTTGTAATATTTGCGGAAATTTTATCTCCCCATTTTCCTGCGATACATGAAGCAATTATTAAAGAATTGAGAAAGGTTTTTTTTGCCTTAGCTTTACCGATAAGCGTACCGATATTTCCAAAAGACAAAACGTCTGTACCATCAATTTGTATTGCGATTGCTGGTTTTTCTACGGGTTTAGTCAAGTCGATTAAAGCGGTTTCTCTAATGAGTTCGAAGTTAAACGGCTCGACTGTGTCGGGATTTTTAAAGAAGCTTTGCCCGTCAAAATTAGGCAATATGCGTGGTTCTGGCTGCATTACTTATTCCCCTACCACTTTTATATGGTGGCTTTCTAAATACGCAACGATACCGTCGTACGGATAAAGTATCTTCCTATCTATTTGAATGAATGGGATGCGTCTAGCATTGCGTAGACGTTGTAAAGTCGGCATACTTACATTCAGCATCTTCAATACTTGCGCACGGTTCAAGTACTTAGGTTTTGCATCTTTTAGTAATTCGGGTATTGCGTTTAAAAATGCTACTCTCGTGGCATCTTGAATAAGCTCTTTTAGCTCTTCTTTTGTTGTGATATAAGTATTCATTGTGAATGATTTTTTAGATTTATTTTCTAATTCAATCACAATTTCGCATCGTAGACTTTAGGAAGATATAGGATAGATTTAGGAAGATTTAGGAATGCGGATCGAAAGCAACATATCGGCAAGAAAGACGGTAAGCAAATCCAAAAAAGAATCTCCATGCACCGATTTATAATGGGCGTAGAAGATAGCAAAGTGCATATTGACCACATAAACCACGATACCTTGGACAATAGAAAAAGCAATCTAAGGAAATGCACCCATGTAGAAAACATGAGAAATCAAAAAAATCGAAAAGGTGGGTCTAGCAAGTGCAAAGGGGTTTACAAACGCCGTGATAATAGGGTAAAGCCTTTTACCGCACAGATAAGGTTTAATCAAAAAGGTGTATACTTAGGCACGTTCGCAACTGAGCTAGAGGCAGCGATAGCGTATAATAAAGCTGCATTGCATTATTTCGGTGAATTTGCTTTACTGAATGATGTGAGTGAAAATAATTTAAAATAGTTTCACTTTACACTTGACAAGTAGTTTTTAATGGTGTATATTTAAGAGAATTAAGAAATACAAACACAACCGCAAAGACAATGTATCACACTAGCCCAAACCCAATCACAGAAATAAACAAAGACGGATTGTATGATGATGGTTTATTCTTTGCGTCAAAGCCTTGTGTAATGACTGGCGCTGCTTTACTTGTTTCTATACAACAAAATTTAAGCTTAATTAAATTAGTTTAGTCTAGGGTTGGGGCGTTGCTTAGTTCATTGAGTAGCGCCCTTTTTTTTAAACACAAAATGGAAAAGATAATGACTGACCAAATATATGAGGCGCTAAATAACATAGCGCAGAAAGTAAACGAACATACCGGCACAAAAACGGTTAAAGTGGATGAAAGCTTCGACCATGGGTTGGGAACTGAATACCAACACAGCTATGAATTGTGGCCATGTGGGCAGGAAATAGAACTCGCTCAATACGTTGAGCTAGAACTTAAAAAGGTACTGCCTTTAGTCGAATATGATGCTGAATATACATCAGAAGTCTACTGGAGTCTTTCGGCTGAATATCGGGTCGGGCTATGAGTGAAATGAAATCAAAAGAATTTGTGATTGTGGCTATGATCATGACCACGACATGTGGGATGCGCAACGGATGGGCGATTGGCGTTCGTTGCAGACTTTGAAACACAAAACTTTAACTTTAAAATAAATTTGATATGGAAAACAAAATTACAATTAACCACGAAAAAGGCAATGACGCTAACCGCTTGTTATGTGCCGATTTTCTTATTTCAAAAGGATTTTCTAAAGCAGAAAGATGGTTTGATAATCGTTGGAAACAATTTAGAGTTTATTTCAAAATTGATGGCTACGACTGCGACATATTAATTTCTCCTTGTCCACAAGTTGTTGGAGATATGACACTAGAACAGCAAGTTGATCACTTTTCAGAAATTTCAATATTAGAAAATCATCATTACGGAGATTGGCAAGTTTATATAAACTCTACCGAAAATCACTTAACAACACTTAATGAGAAATCAGAATTAATTGAATTAATGCGTGTGTGTCAGTGCCCTTTAATTGGCACATAACGAATAGTATATGAAATGTGGAGCAAAGCGAAATTTTTTATATATCGTGTTATGCTCTTTTAAATTAGATAATTATGAAATTTGAAGATGTAAAAATAGGTCAGCATTTATGGGTATCAGCAAACAATGAACTACTAATGGTAGCAAAGTTTGATAATGATGGGTATGAAGTTTGTGGTGCTTGGGAATGTGGTATAAGTAAAAACGACTGTGAAAGAATATACTTAACGCCTGTATATGTGGAATAACTCACCCAAAGCGCACAAACCAACCCTAACCCCTCAAACTACGCTCAATATCGTTGGACAAATCACGTTCAATTTTATCAAGTTCGGGGTTACTCAGCCCTAACCATTCACGATTTTTATTTGTAAAAAACGCTTTATTCATTTGATCTGGAGTAACAGCTATAACTATTTTCGCCACGTTACGAGCGATTGTGTAAGCAAAATTTAGACTATTTAACATGGCTCCAGACAAAAGCAAAGTAACTTTATTAGATTCCCTTCCAGATGCTTTTCTAAATGCTTTGTAGCCTCCTAAAATCACAGCGCCTTTTTTACCAAATCGGATATCATTAGATGCAAACTTAACCGGCCCGATCCGAGCAGCTTTAACATTAATCGAGCCGTTTTTTAAATACGTAACATCTCCAATTTTCCAAGCTGATATCGGATTAGTCGAATAGCCTGCATTTGATAGCGACCCACCGAGAAATTTACCTTTTTCCGTGCGATCTAAAATAGCCGATTGCGCAGCAGTACCTACACGAACAGCAGAAACGCCTAGCTTTGCATTTGAAAACGCATTTTCTAAATCGGGTATTATTTGTCTACGAATTGACAATGGAATCTAATAAAGATGAACCGTTACCGCCTATAGTTTCTTCGTTATCTTGCGGTTCAGGAATGCCTAGTTTTTTGTAAATATGTGAAACGGGAATAGGAACGATGCGAGAAGCTTGTAGTAAGCCGTTTGAGATTTTTTGAATATCAATTTCTTCAGGGATATGCGTTTGATAATTTGGATAGTCTTCATAAGCTAAATCGGGGAAGTTAACACGAACTAAAGAATTAACTATTTGATCGTTGATAATCTCGTCTATCCACTCTGCATCATCTTCGATAATATTGCTTAATACTTCAAGATGCGTTTTAGATGCGGCTAAAGAACCTCCGCTTACGTCTGTTGTAAGATTTTGCCCTAAAATACCGATAGCCATCTCTGTATTTGCGAGGGCAATTAGCTTTTCATAAACTTCAACATTAGCTGAATTTGAACCGTTATGAATTTTATAGTCCATTCCTTGCAGCATTAGCCCGTAGCGATTAGAGCCAACCGAGCTTAGCAGCTGCGTAATTAATGACCTATTCTTTTTTAGCATATCTTCGCTGACAGTAGCTGTCACTACGGGATGGCCGTATTTCTCTGCGTACTGGCTCCAGTTCATTACAGCGAATAGCTTTATTAAGTACCATCGTGCAATGCCCCGCATAAAACCTTGCAAGTCGTACTTTCCTTTTATTTCTTTGTCTACCGCAAGCGTTAAAACATTCTCTTCAACTAATCTACGTGCTGAGATAATGCGTGAACCTGATAAATATTCTGAAATAAGTAATTCGCCAAAAGCCGTTTTTTCTTCAATTAAGTATTGGTTGTTTTGCTCGTATTTGCTTTTATCTACCGGGACTAGCTGATCTATGCAAAGCTTTCCCTCTTTTGATTTCCAAACTTTTTGGTGCATTTGTACCCCGTAAGCTCTGCCGTCCATTAATTGCGCTATATACGCTTTCCATTTTAGCGCTTCTAAGTTACCAGCAACAAAGTCGGCAGCCTCAATTGATTTTGGATTATCTCTATTGCCTGCGCTTATTAAGTACTTAAATTTTGAAACGGCTTTACGTCTATTGTTAATCATGCCTTTCAGTCTGGCATCACTTGCTTCTATAAACTCATATAATTGGTAAAGGTCGCCTATTTTACCCGACTCAGCTGAGCCAATTATTTGCTGAACAAACTGCATATTCAACGTCGTAAATACGGTAACGTACCTCGACATTTGCTTAGTTTCTAAAAACTCAGAGTACAAATTGCTATCTAGTGAGGCCATAAGAATAAATAAATGTTTTTTTAATGTGTTGCAATTTACAAAAATAATTTGTTTATATTAGCCTAACTTTAAATGTTAGACAGCTCTAACTTATTTTTATGGCCCTTCGATACATTACACTTGCTGAGCTAGTAAATGAGATTCCTGAATCATTGCAGGGGTCTATGACTGACGACGCTCCAAATTCCGAAACGAGTGTAGACAGCATATTAATGCAGTTCGGAGAAAGTGCAGAGGAAACAGTAGAAAGCTATTTATCGGGTCGGTACATTATTCCGCTTCAAGCGCCTGACGGAACAAGCCCTAATAGCATTAAGAAAGCTATTTTTGTTATCGTGAAATACTTTCTTTATGGCAGACGTGACCAAATTGATGCAGGAATCCAAGCTCAATACGATAATGTGCTAAGGTGGTTTAAAGACATTGGAAAGGGTTCGGCTAATATAAATTTGTTATTAGCCGATGGATCTGTTTCAACGCAGGGCGGAGCGCAAGTAAGCGTTTCTCCGCAAGCTAACAGTCAATTTAGTCAATCGAATTTTATATGAGTTGGGTCGATTTTGATACTGAAATTGAAGACCAAATCGAAACGGTTTTAAGCGCTACGAACAGCGTATTTGAGGTTAATAGGTACTTTGAAACAACCAGCCCCGACGATTTATTACATTTTATTTTAAGTAAAGTTAAGAGCAAACCAGCCGTTTTTTTGCGCTCAACGGGGGTGCAAGCTGATAATCTTAACACGAATGGCACATTAACAAATGGAACTTTTGATGTTCAGATTATTTTTGCTGCTAATGATGGTGGTAAAATGAAGCAAATCAAAGGCGAAAAAAGATCAGTAAACATATTAGTAGGACTTGCAATGAATCGGTTAAATAATTTTGAATTAGACTTAACGGGTCAACCATCTCAACCTTTAGTATTCCGTTCTTTAAGAGATTTATTTGTCTCTGATTCGATTGATGTAAGAATGGCAACATTTGCTGTTGAAGGTGTAACTCTAAATATGGACACGTTATGAAATTAGATTTATTTGGCATAGTTGGAGAATACCCAATCGACGCTGAAAGTATAAATTTTGCATTAATGCAAGCAGGGAATGAGCCGATTGAAGCGACTATTTTTAGTCCGGGTGGATCGTACTACGTAGGCGAAGCAATTCATTCTTTAATAAAAGCTTATGAACCTCAGACAAGTATTAAAATTATTGGGATTGCAGCAAGCGCTGCTACTCGTATAATGCTTGCGTTTGATAAGATTACGATAGAAAAAGGCTCATTCATAATGATTCACAACCCTGCTATATCGGCTGGGCGATTCGATTATGTAGAAGCTGAAAAGAAAATAGACTACTTAAAAAGTTTAGCGGCAACATATGCAAATGCTTACTCTGCAAAGACTGGCTTGCCCGTTGCGCAAATGCAAAAAATGATGGATGAAGAAACTTATTTAAGCGCTGAGCAAGCGCTAGAGATGGGTTTTGTAGACGAAATTGTAGGGGCGACAAATGAAATAGCTGTTGCTGCGTCAATGAATTTTACTTCTGATTTTATCACAGCCAAAGCGCCTAAAGAAGTTCAAGCGCTTTTTAATCAAAAACAACAAAACCAAAAAAATGAGATGAAAAAAGAACTCATAGCGGTTTTAGCGATGGATGCGACGGCAAGCGAAGATACTATAATTGAAAGTGTGAAAGCATTTACAACAAAAGTAACTGCGCTAACTGATGACATTCAAGCTAAAAGCGAATTAATTACGGGGCTAAATGCTAAGATTGAAGCTAATAAAATAGAAGTAAACGAGTTGAAAGCACAAGTGCAATCGCACGAAGCTGAAACCGTTCTAGCTGAATTAATTAGCAAATCGGGCAAACAAGTATCTGACGAAGTAAAAGCTAAGTTAGAAAAGCGTGTCAAGTCCTATTTAGCCGATTCTGACGCAGAATCTAAAGCGGATCGGATGGAAGATATGAAGCTGTATGTAAACGCTTATGGTATCAAGTCTGATCAGTCTGCTAATACAAAAGAATCTGGGCGTGCTAATCTTGGCACCGAAAGCTCTATTGATCTTGAACATAAAATCGTTGCTAGAACTAACGAAATTATGGAAACAAAAAAATTAAAAATTTCAGACTATGCTAACGCTTACGCAGAAGCATCTGAGCAAATTAAACTAGGAAAATAAAATGGCTTTTGAATTAAGCATAAAAAAAATAGCATCATGGGGCGCTAAAGCTACTGAAGCTTTAACCGTTGGGCGTGGTGTAGTGATTGATTTTACAGCTCGCACCGCATCTTATCCAGCAGCTGCTGGTAATTTAGCGCATGGCGTTGTGGTTGTAAATGCAGCTAGTGGCGAAGATGTAGATGTGATCACAGACGGGTTTGTTCCCGTTAAGATTACAACAGCAACAAGTATAGTAGTGGGTTCATTACTTATGGTTGACACAGCAGGCGGATTCGTACTAGCTACGACTGGAGAAGTATCAATTGCGCAAGCACTTGTTGCACCAACAGCCAACGGTGAACTAATACTTGCAAAGCTAACCGCACCATACACACTAGCATAAAAGGAAAAACAAAATGCCTAATATAGCACAATTCTCTTACAGCCCATCTCTTACTGATTACGGTATTAAAGCTGGCGTTGGCACTTTCGGAGGCGCTGTTGGCGTTGCTCCAGTTTTGCGTCAACTAAATTATAAAGGCGTTTATTTCGAAAGAGATAGACAGAAACTTGGAGCCGCTGACACTAAAAGAGCGCCAGGCGAATCTTACAAATACATGGAGCCATCAAAGGGCGAAATGAAGCCGTATGTGATGAGCGATTACGGTATAATTAAGCCAGTTCCAGAGGAATTTGTTTACGGTTACGGCGCTAATGACTTATTTGGCGAAAAAGCTAATGCAGGTTTAGAATCACTTATCGAAGTGCGTAACGCACACGCTAAAGCCGTTCGTGACGCAACTTGGGCAGCTACTGAAAGTGGTTTCAATGCTATTTACGGTGCTGCAAATGTGAATGTACCTGCTACTAAATGGAATGCTGCATCAAACACGATTGAAGCTAATATCGCTGCTGCAAAAGAGCGTGTTAGAATCAATTGCGGTTACGCAGCTAATGTTATTGCTATGCCACAAATTGTATTTGATGCTATCACAACAAACGCTTTATCTAGTGTTTACGATAGAATTAAATACACATCTTCTCAAAGCTTAACCAAAACTACTTTAGCTGCCTTGCTTGGCGTTGAGGAAATTATAGTGTTTGGCGAGTTAGCTAACTCAGCAAATGCTGGTGTTGCGGATGTTTGGGGCGATTTATTCACAGGCGATAGCGTACTAGTGTTTTATCGCAATGGCTTGCAAGTTCGTGATAAAATGAACTTAGCTCAGACGTTTTATTTTGGAACGCAAAACAGTCCGTTCATGAGTGTTGAAGAGCGTTTCAACACAGAAAATAAATCTTACGAAATGCGGGCTTCTGCATATTTCGAAGTTAAGCTAACGGCTGCAAGTGCTGGTCAAGTCTTATTTAACGTACTGACTTAATCATGTTAGTTGTAACGGGTAATAGATACAAAGTACAGACTCCCGTTTTTGTTAAAACTTTCGGGCAGGGTCAACCTCCCGAGGGTCTTAGCATTAAAATCGGAGATGACAAACTTTTTTTAAAGTGGGGCGCAACTTTTGAGGCTGACGTACAAATGACGGATATGAGCTTAGAAATAAGTAATACGTTGTATGTTCGGGGCGATATAGTTGAGCAATTACTTCAGGGCGAAAAGCCTACAATTAAATTAACAAAAAACGCTTCAAGCGGAGGCAATTAAAATGGCTAATAAATTTAGCGGTTTAAAATCAATTAGTTACGGAACTACGTCTAGTGTAGGCACTTCAATTGCAGGCGAAATGACACCAGATAGCACGATTGAGCCGACTGTCATAACAAACGACAGCACGCAATCGACTGTTTATGGTGGCGAAACATTAGCTTTCAACATTGGCTTCTATGACTTTGCGGGATATGCTGCACTAGATACAATCATGAGGGCAAATACTAAGCAGTTTATTGAGTTTACTTTTGTAGACGATTCAACAGAAACAAGCACCGAAGGGCATCCTATTCAAGTGCAAAAAGTTCTGCAAGCGGACAAGCGCACGGGTTTAAATACTTGGCGGTTAATGGGCACGTTCTCGACAGATGCGGCTACGCTTACAAGCGCTTAATTTATAGAGGTAGTTTTTTTGCTACCTCTATTACTTTTAAAAATTTAGTGAGTTAATGATGGGAAACAATGTTTTTTCTGGAATTTATCAAGCGTCTTTTTACAATCCTGCTGACGGAGTAACAGTTCAAGTTGGGGATATTAGTGTAGAAAATAGTACGCTAACATTTGAGCAAATCACAAATGATAGCACACAGTCTACCGTATTTGGTGGCGAAACGGTGACGCTAAACTTATCTTTTTTTGATGATGATGGAATAGCAACATTGAAAGAGTGGGAAGAAGATGGCACGGAAGTACGAGCCGTAGCAGCTGGAGCGACAAACATTCAATGGTATGAAAGCGTTCCGATTACGGTTCAAAAAAGTTTGAGAGCGGATAAAAGAACGGGCTTAAACTTTTTTACGGTTACGATGGTATTTGTTGGCGCTACGCCTGCTATTTATGCTAATCAGAATTTAATGGCTTTTCTAGGCGATGTGGATTCAGGCACTTTTCAATTTCCCGTATCAACTACAAATTTAACGTTATCGGCTGACGCAACTAGTACTGGTGGAAATTACGTTATTACATTGAATAACTTCGCAGGAACACAAGTTTCGACTGCTACAACAAGCATTGGAGCGACTGGAATATTGACTGTAACAGACTTAATCGAGGCGACTGTCTATAATGTGCTTTTTAATATATCAACGGCAACCGCAGAATTTCCCGTAGTATCGACAAATGGAGCGCTTAGTAACGGCAGTTCTTTCATGAGCTATTAAATGAGCTTAGTAAATCAAATAGCAGCTCGGCAAGTAGCTTGGGAATTTGGCAGCTCTGTACGAGTATTCAAAGTTCCTGAGCTAATTGTCACAGTCAAAGAAGATTCCCAAACGTTTGAAACGGCAAACGGGGAATATGGGGTCGATGTGATTGGCGTGTGGCTGTTCTTTGAAATTAGTACACAATACTTTAAAGAGCAAGTTTTGGGAGAAGCTAACACAGACCGCATTGATATAATGAACGCTTTGAAGGGGATTGCAACTATTTATTTCTACCCTGATTACGAAAATCAAACTGCAATAAAATACGCTGTAAAAACGGCAAACGGTAGCAGCACAATGCTAAAAACTACTAGGGGCTTATTCAAAGCTGAGCAGACAATAAAAATGAGAGCCGTAACTAGGCTCACTAACTATCCAGATTGGTTAAAATATAGGTAACAAATATGTTAGAACAGATTCAAGCACTAGCGAAAAGAAAAGATTTTAAGCCATTTAGCGACAAATCTATGATGCAAATAGTGAAGCCTATTCGTAGAAATGTGCGAATGTTAGCTACGATTTTAGCACATAGCGAAGGCGTACCGATTAAGCAAAGAGTGGAGTACGCAGCAATGGGTGGAATTAAACTACAAGATGGAGCTAACGAGCTAGATATTTTATACACAGAATTTGAATGTTTAGAAGAGCTTTCATTAATTCTTTTTGAGTTAAAGCGTGAAGATGTTTCCGATTTTGATTTTATGGATGAAGGGGAAGTAAACGCTGGGCTACAACTTTTTTTTATGAAGCGGAAAGGGATTTAACCGAAGCCCTTTATATTTTAGCTTATTTAGAAAATGCGCCTAATCCACCCGATCCGAAAGAAAAGGATGATTTTTATTGGTACAAGCAAGAACTAGACGATTTTAAAAATAACGCTTTAAATCATTTAGAAAATTTTGATAGATTAGCTTTGCTTGCTTCGAAAGATTTAATTGATTATAGAATGTTATTAAATGAAGCAACATGCGTAGAAATTGCTAACTTATACTTGAAAAATATAATTCGTGGATAATGGCTACTAAAACCGTAAAATTTGACATTGAACTAGACGCAAGTGGCGCTATTAAAGGCGTTAAAGGGCTAGATGATCAAATCGAAAAACTTGACGATAGCATTAAAGACGTTGATAAATCGACGGGAAATTATCGTGATGCACAAGGCAGATTAAGAAATGAAAACGGCAAGTATATAAAAGATGCAAAAAGAGCCACAACAGCAAATGATGAGCTTGGCGGTTCTTTTGAGGGAATTGGAGCGAAGGGTTTCGCTTTTGCTAATATTATAAGTGAATATGCAGTAAGAGCTTTAGACGCTGTTATAGCTAGCATTGGTAGCGCTATTGAAATAGGCTCAGAATATCAAGCAAATTTAGCTGAGTTAAGCGCAATAACGGGAATAGCTGGCGAAGATTTAGACCGCTTAGGCGATACGGCAATTAGCGAAGCAGCGAGAACGGGCGTTGCTATATCTGACCAAATTGAAGCTTATAAGTTACTAGCATCAAATATTGATGTTTCTGTAATTGGTGGGGTTGCAGGGCTAGAAATGTTAGGAAAAGCTACTGTTCAATTAGCTCAAGCAAGTGGCATAGACTTAGCAACGGCAGCTAATACGGTCGCTGGGGCGATTAATCAATTTGGACTAGAAGCAAGCCAAGCAAGCGACGTAGTAAATATTTTAGCAGCTGGTTCAAAGTTTGGAGCAGCTGAGGTTGACGACTTAGGCGAATCTTTAAAAAATGTTGGTACGGTTGCAAGTATATCTGGGCTATCTTTAGAGGATACAGTCGGTACGTTAGAAGTCTTATCGCAGCGAATGCTAAAAGGCGCTGAAGCGGGAACGGGGCTTAGAAATATACTTTTAAGATTGCAAGCAGGAAGCGCTGAATTAGCTGAGCTTGGTATAACTCCAGCGACGTTAAAAACGCAAGGGTTAGCAGCAACAATGGCATTGCTAGAGCCTATCATGGACGATACCCAACAAATGACGAAGATTTTTGGAACGGAAAGCATTGCGGTTGCGACAGCGTTGGCTCAAAATTCAGAGCAAATCGCAATAATGACTGAGCGGGTAACGGGAACGAAAACAGCGCTTGAACAAGCTATTATAAATTCAAAAACCTTTACTAACGCACAAGCTAGGATGTCTGAAACAATAGACGGACTTTTAGTAAAATCATTTTTAAAAATGGAGCCGTTTCTTGTTCGTTCAATGGAATTTTTTATAACATTAGCAGATAATGCTAGTACAATAATTCCAATTTTAACGGGCGTATCTTTGGGAATTGGCTTTGTTGCCATCGCTTTCAATGCACAAGCTATTGCTGCATCAATAGCTGCTTTCGCTACTTCACGTTTTGGGCTTGCTTTGTCAGCAGCGCTGGGGCCTATATCATTAATTATTGGCGCATTAGGTGGATTAATTGGTTACATAGCATCTCAAGAGGGCGCTTTTTCGGCTTTAGGCGAAACTATATCTGGCTTTTTTCAGATGGCTAAAGGATTTTTTGCCAATTTTGTTGATACCGTTATTAATTATTGGAGCTTATTGGGTGAGATAATTATTAAGCCATTTGATTTGCTTTGGCGCTATGTAAAAGCCGTTTTCAATAGCGTACTTGATTCAGTTAAAGGTGTAGGAGAAGCAATTGGAAAAGCTTTAGTAGGCGATTTTGAAGGGGCAGCTGTGGCTATGTTAAAAGTGGGAGCGGATGTTGGCGGTAACTTTTCAGAAGAATTTGAAGATAGCTTCGATAGCATTTCAACCGCTTTTAATGAGCTTAAAGATGGCATTATTGATAATGCCGATGTAGTAGAAGGCTTTGATAGAATGACTAGCGCCGCTGCATTATTTGGTGATATAATGCGAACAAATGCAGAAAAAACTAAAGAAGATACGGAAGCCACAAAAGCTAATGTAAAAGCAAAAGAAGATGCAGCCCTACAAGCTTTATTAGCGGCTGAACGTGAATCAGAGTGGAATGAGCAAGAAAAAAACAACGTAAATGAATTAGATTCTTTTTTGAATGCTATGTTCGATAATGAACAAGAACGATTCGATAAAGATTTAGCGAGTAAAGCAGCGCAAAAGCAAGAAGATGCCAGCAAAAGAATTATTGATGCAAATCTTGCAGAAGCGGAAGCGTTGGCAGCTAAAAGCAATATAGTAGAAAGCATGACGGCAGATATTATCACGTCAAATGCGGAGCAAGCTGAATCATTTGCAGAGGCAGGCGCTGCTATTATAAATGATATAAGATTACAAATACGTGGCGTAATAGCGCAAGCAATTGCAAACCAAGCCGCAAAAGTATTATCCATGATTCCGCCTCCGTTCTCTATCCCGATTGCTGCTGCCGCTGGTGCAGCTGCATCTGTTTTATTTAATAAGCTTATTCCAAGTTTTGAAACGGGCGGTATGATTGGTGGCCAAAGACATTCAGCAGGTGGAACGCTAATCGAGGCAGAACAGGGCGAATTTGTACTTAATAGAAACAGCACATCAA
>Ga0222650_1000671_pt1 | contig 24377 bp, 16 predicted proteins | sample AntAcemetagen367_FD_179820 | JGI IMG/M metagenome (GOLD analysis project Ga0222650, IMG submission 179820) | Saline water microbial communities from Ace Lake, Antarctica - #367 | ecosystem: Environmental > Aquatic > Non-marine Saline and Alkaline > Saline | place: Antarctica: Ace Lake... | reverse complement strand
TAACGACCTTCTTCGCGTCATCCTTGAGGATAAACCAAACGACACTCTCGGCTACCTCAACGAGCAAGTCGGGATCAACCTGAATCACATGACCAAAGACGCCTTCGCAGACAAGCTCATCACCGATAAGGATCTCTTCTATGCCGCCGCCAACAAGCTCCTGAAACACAAGCGCCACTCCGGCCGTTCTCAAGGAGGCCAGTTGATCAAGAATCTCCCCATCGAGGACTTTCATTTCGTAGCCGACTCGGCCCTCGCAATCGTCAAAGACGAGGACCGGACCTTCCACTCCTACCACGGCCTCGGACCGCAAACGAACGTGATTGAAATGTTCGCCAAACTCAAGATCGAGGGCGGCATCGAAGCCGCCTACAAGATTCTCGAATCTCCCGGAGGCAAAGCCGGTTTTAAACTCCGCCTCCTCATGAGTGTTCTTCCGAAATATGGAGCAAACGCGAAGTATGCCCTTCCAAAAATAAAAGCCACCAACGCCGGTAAATTCCAAAAACAATGGGACGGCATGATCAAGCAAATCGAAGCCTCATCCGGAAAACAAAAGATGATGACCTTTGATGAGGCCAAGAAAGATGGGCTCCTCGCGAAGTAGGCATAACGGAACCTGGGGTCTCTCCTCCTAGAGAGGACGCAAAGCGAGGTCCAGATGCCAAGACGAGGAAGAGAACCGTAGCCGAAAGTTGCGCTTTGGGTCGTGCGGCACTTCAACAAAGAGCAGCCTTTCAAATCAAATCAAATCAAATCAAATCAAATCAAATCAAACCGAAGCGAAGGTGAACGCTCGGCAGCGAAGAACAGTGCTTTTTCGGAACTTCAATTCTCGGCGGCTTTAGATTGGTGTTCGCTCATCATGGGCGTCACAGAATCGTAACGCGATATCATCCCCATTGTTGGGATCTCACGGCATTCTCTTGCCTGATGAAGATATCTCTCCAGCTCCTTCTGTTCTCGATCACTCCATGCTTGGCCTCTTTGAAAGAGGAACTCGTGGAGCATTACGCAGATGTTCTCCACGCAACCTATCGTCAGACTCTCGGCGAGGCCAAAATCCTCGATGAGATGATCGGTGATTTTGTGGGAAAGCCGACCGGGGAGAGATTTTTAAAAATAAAGGCGCAATGGATTAAGTCCCGCCTGCCCTACTCCCAAACCGAGGTCGCGCGATTCTACGATGGGCCCATCGATGACGAGAATGGTTTTGAAGGCTGGATCAATGCGTGGCCCATCGATGAAGCCTATCTCGATTACGTACGAGGAAAGCCGGAGTCAGGATTAATCAACAACTCGGCCAAAGCTCGCGGCATCGATGAGGAGACTCTCTTTGAACTCAACGAGCAAGGAGGAGAGGCCGACATTTGCACCGGATATCACGCCATCGAATTTCTGCTCTGGGGACAAGATTTTTTCGAAAACTCTCCAGGACAACGCCCCTTCGCGGACTACACGAGCGAAAAAAATGCCAAGCGCCGACGCGACGCGTTACAAGCGTGCTCACGACTTTTGGTGACTCATCTCAGCACCTTGGCCGCTGAGTGGTCACCTGAAAAAGAGAACTACCGTGACCGCTTCACCTCGGCACCCGCCGGGCAGTCGCTCTCAAAAATCCTCACCGGCATGTCGATGCTTTCTGGCTTTGAGTTGGCCAGTGAGCGACTCGCGGTGGCCTACGACACCCGGAACCAAGAGGATGAACATTCCTGCTTCTCCGACACGACCCATCTCGATCTCTGTTACAATATCAAAGGGATTCAAAACGTTTGGAGAGGAGAGTTTCAAGCGGTCAAGGGACCGGGCATCCGAAAGCTCGCCGAAGCCGCCGCCCCCGCGCTCGCGGCCGAGATCACCCGAAATCTTGACCAGTGCCTGCTTCTCGCCGAAGGAATCCCGGTGCCCTTTGACCAAGCAGTCAGGGGCGAAGAGGATGCCCCTGGTCGGGTCAAGATCTTGAAATGCATCGAGAGCTTGGAGCATCTCAATCAAAATCTCCTCATCCTTGCTGAAAAGACCTCACTGGGAATGTCCATTAAGGCCTCACAGTAAACGCATCCCATGAAATACTTCCCACTGCTTTCCCTCACCTTCTTCTCAATGATTCTCTGGGGAAAGAAACTCCCCGACGAATACTACAGTGGAGGCGAGACCACCGTCTTCATTGAAAACAACAAGGCCTTCTCCCGACCTTTGGCAAATATCAGCCCCAAAACCCTCCGTCACCACTCGATTGGCAACTCGTTCTTCAATCAAAACTGGATCGAAGCGCCAGCCTCTGCCACCGGACGTGACGGACTCGGGCCGATCTTTAACGCCCGCTCTTGCTCGGCCTGTCATCCGAACGATGGCAAGGGACGCCCACTTATGAATGGGGTGAACAAGCTCGGAATGGTGACGCGAATTAGCATTCCCGGGCGAGCCGACGATGGCGGTCCTTTAGGCGATCCCAGGTATGGCACCCAGCTCTCTGACTTTGCCCTCCCAACGCTGGAGCCAGAGGCACGAATTCGGATCAAGTATACCAAAACCCTCGCTCAGTTTGCCAACCAAGAGAGCTTCTTTCTTCGCAAACCGGAGCTCGTTGTTACGAATCTCTCCATGGGGCCCCTCAGCGACGAAATCAGGTTCAGCAATCGTCTTGCGCCCCCTGTTCATGGCATGGGCCTGATCGATGCCCTGGCGGACGCAACGATCCTTTCTTTTGCTGATCCGGATGATCGAGATGGCGACGGCATTTCAGGGAGACCCAACACGGTCTGGGACCGTGAGAAAGGGAGAAACGGTCTGGGCAGATTCGGATGGAAGGCCTCTCAAGCCACCCTCAAGCAACAAATCGCCGATGCTTTCTTAAACGACATTGGTATCACTTCAGAACTTCATCCGCGTGAAGCATTGAGCCCTTACCAACACGAGACCCTTGCATTGGGCACTCACAAGGACGGCGCTACCCCAGAAGCCTCCGATAAAATCATCGACCGCGTGACGACCTATCTTGCCACGATCGCGCCTCCAGCGAGGCGACAGATTGAAGAAGACGGGGTAAAAAGAGGTCAAAAGATTTTTCAGCAAATCAAATGTGCCTCGTGCCATATCCCGGAAATGGTCACGCGCTCTGATGCGAGTCTCCCGGAGTTGGCGAGCCAGATAATCAGACCTTACAGCGATTTCTTGCTTCACGATATGGGGCCTCGTTTGGCCGATGGCCGCCAGGACTTTGAGGCTTCGGGTCGTGAATGGCGCACTCCCCCTCTTTGGGGAATTGGTCTTCAGCATGTCGTCAGTCGGCATAGCTTCTTCCTCCATGACGGCAGAGCTCAGAATGTCATCGAAGCCATCCTCTGGCACGGGGGGGAAGGGCAAGATTCATGCGATCAGTTCGTCGCTCTCCCACGCGATAAAAAGGAAGCACTTTTCGAGTTCCTCAATAGCCTTTAAAAGAATTTTTAATATAAAACCAAAAGCTGTCACCGAAAATATCATCGGTGGCAATATTGTCTCACGATAGAAATTTAAAATGATCCAAAACTTCATAACTTGCGAGTGACAGATGAAGCCTCTCCGGACCCATCTTTCAGCTACCATCAAAAACTGCACCATGAAGATCAACCGACCGAAGCCTCGAGCTTCCTACTACCTCGCACTCCTTGCGGCTTTGCCTGCATCGCTCCAAGCCGACCCTCTGGAGGGGCTCAAGAAAAACCACAACTCGGATATTGATCCGAACGACAATTCGCTCATCCCATCGATTCGGGCCGCGAAGACCATCGGCGAAGTTGCCGCAGTGCTCGCAGAAGCTTCCGTGGCTGACGAGGCCGGCGAGTTGCTTGACGGAAAAAGCGGAGACACGGACTTCCCCTATCTTGCTCGCCTTAAAGCCATTGCAACGGTTGGAGAGTATGATCCGGTGACCGGCCAAACCTTGACCGGATATCCCGATGGCAATGCGGCCTGGCTTGCGGACAACACGACGGTCCGGTTTGCCTACCAATCTGAATCCTATGCCACCATGTCCAGTGAGACCTATCCATGGGAAATGGCGAACGGGGCCAGCTTCACCGGTTCTCATATTCACACCATTGACTACAGCCGAAGAGCTTTCGCCGACTTTCTCGAAAACGATAAGAGCGCCTCGACAATGTTTCAACGGTCCGGAAAACTCTTTGATACCGTCTACAATGCTTTTGGTGACGAAGTTGTCAGCCGCGCAGCGGGAGGGCGTTGGGGAAACCAAACCCTTCCCGATGGCAGTGAAGTGGATTTTCACCCAGGTCAAAAGTTATCTGATGCGGACTTCTTCTTTCAATCATTTTGCGGAGCACATCTTGAAAAGGCCCACCGCTACTCTCTCCCAAAAATGATCGGAGGTCCCGGGTGTGGCTTTGAAGATTACGTCTGGCTCTGCGCCGAGGAATGGAAGATCACGAACATGTATCGTGAGGACAGCAGCAGTCCGGTTACGATCGACCCAAACGAAACGATGGGCTTGGCCTCGCTGGCCGTTGATGTCAAAAATGGGGTTGCTTACACCGTGCCTGCGCTCGGGCAAACTGGATACGAGAAACTTTTACCGATCAATCCGGGTTGCACCGGCTACGTCGCAATTGTTTGTGCGGGATACAACCACAACGAGGAACCTGCACCCTTGAAAATCTACATTGGACGAAAGGGCTATGGTCCGGATGGCAATATTGTCAACATCCTGGATCCCTCCCTGCCAGCGCGGGATCGTTTCCTAGCTAGAAACGGCCTTCTCTATGGCAAGATCTACGGTCTCGCCATTGCCGATGCCGACTATGCAGCCTTGGGAATTGAGACTCCAGATGCCTCGACAAAAATGATGGACCAATACCTCAAGGATGGGGCCGCAGCCGAGACCTTTGAGGCTCGTTTCTACCCGACCTCTTACCAATGGACGGGATGGGGATCGGGAAATGCCAAGGCCGTTAAAGATACCGAGATGTTTCTCTGGGGATCTGAAACCCCAGCACCGGGTTACACCTATTTCAACGGAGACACCAAGACCGAGCATCCCGCCGCTGATCCTGACACCACCAAGTTCCGCTACATCCAGAACCTGACGCAAGAAGGTGGCATGCTGGCCTTCGACTTCACCCAAATGGTTTCTGAAATGACAGCGACACCCGGACTCCCCGAATTCCTTTCGGTCAGTGTTCGGAGAATCATTCCGGCAACCGAGGGCTCCCTCTCCCTAGAAGTTGGCGATAAGGGAATCAAGCCCAACGGGGCCACCCACGCCACCGACCGTAGCGGAAGAGCCAAAACGACCTCTCCCGATGGTCTGCAGTGGATCAAGACCGCCGATGCCGACCTCCTCATCGTCGATGAGGATTCAGGGAACTCACAAGGGGAGCGTAAATTTGCACTCGTTCTTGACTCCGATACCCTGGAACTCGCGATTGATCAGACCGGATACTTCCTGGCCTCGGCCGGTGGATCGGCCAATCCTCGCGCCAACTCCGGAAGCGCGGCCTATCCGGGAACCTTCTCTCGGGCGACCTCGGCCGAGTTCTCGGGGTCCTGGAACGTCACGGCTCTCATCGAGAAAAAAGAGGATGGTTCATTTTACCAGCTCGACGAACTCGCCGGACCAAAGGAACAGCAGTTGAACCAGTCGGTGAAGCTTGCTGAGTCGACCCTCGTTGGCGTCGTCCAGATGAAAGGCGAATCAGCCGGTTCGGTTGCCGCTTTCCGCGACGACCAAGGCGGACAAGCCTTCTCCTACCAAATCACCATTCCCTACCCGGGGCTTGCCGAGACTCACCTTTCGGATGTTGATCCTGAGAACGATTCCTTCTCTGCTGACGTTAAAGCCGCCAAGCGTATTGGCGAGGTGACCGCCTTGATGGCCGAAGCCTCAGTCGCGAATCAACCCAGTGAGTTCGTCGATGGCGAAAGTGGCGACACGAACTTCGCCTACCTCTCCGCGATGAAAGTAATCGCGACGGTAGGCGAATACGATCCCGTCAGCGGATACACCCTCACGGGATATCCTGACGGAAATGCCGCTTGGCTTGCCGATAACGAGACCCTTCGTTTTGCCTACCAATCCGAGTCCTACGCTACGATGTCGAGCGAGACTTATCCTTGGTTCATGGAAAGCGGGGCCTCCTTCACCGGTTCCCACATCCACACCCTCGATTACGACCGAGAAGGCTTCGCCTCATTCCTGACCAACTCCGATCCTGCTGCCAAGATGCTCAAATCATCAGGCAAGCTCTTCGACACCGTCTACAACGTTTTCGGCAACCTTGTCGTATCGCGTGAAGATGGGGGTCGCTGGGGAAACCAATCGCTTCCTGATGGCAGTGAAGTTGACTTTGCACCTAACCAGAAGTTGTCTGATGCGGATTTCTTCTTCCAGTCTTTCTGCGGAGCTCACCTTGAGAAGGCTCACCGCTATGCTCTGCCCAAGGAAGATGGCGGCAATGGCATCGGATTCGAGGACGATGTCTGGCTTTGTGCCGAGGAGTGGAAGATCTCCAGCATGTATCGGATCGACAGCGAGACCCCTCTCGTCATTGACCCGAATGAAACGATGGGCCTGGCCTCGCTCGCGATTGATGTCAAAAGCGGAATTGCTTACACCGTTCCGGCTCTCGGTCAGACCGGTTACGAGAAGCTTCTCCCCGTCAATCCCGGCAAGTCTGACTTTGTCGTCATTGTCTGTGCCGGCTACAACCACGACCAAGAACCCGCTCCCTTGAAGATCTATCTCGGTCGCAAGGGCATGAATGCCAACGGACAGGCAGTTGATCAGTCTGATCCAGAGACTTCGGAACGCGATAAGTTCCTCGCTCGAAACGGACTGCTCCACGGCAAACTCTATGGCATGGCGGTTGCAAACGGCGACTACCCCGCCTTGGGAATCGATACTCCGAATCCATCTGAGAAGATGATGGATGGCTACCTCACGGACCCGGATGCCGCCGACCTCTTCAGCGTGAGATTCTACCCCACCTCCTATCAATGGGCCGGTTGGGGAAGATTCAAAGCAGTCGCGACAAAGGACACCGAGATGTTCAAGTGGGAAACCGAGCAGCCTTCTGGCTACACCTACTTCAATGGTGATACCAAGACCGAGCACCCGGCTGTCGATCCTGACATCACCAAGTTCCGCTACATCCAAAACCTGACGCAGGAAGGTGGCATGCTTGCGGTGGAATTCGTCAATCTCATCTCAGAGCTCTCTCTGGAATCGGGACTTCCGGACTTCATCTCTGCTGAGGCCCGCCGGATTGTCCCGGCGATCGATGGCGCGCTGAGCCTGCAGGTTGGAAGCAAGGGGGTGAAGCCGAATGGCGACACCCACTCTTCCGATCGGAACGGGGCCGATAAAACGACCTCACCGGACGGTCTCCAGTGGATCAAGACCTCGGACGCTGATGTTCTCATTGTCGATGAAGATTCCGGGAACTCACAAGGCGAGCGGAAATTTGCGCTCGTCCTGAATCCCGAGACTCTCGAGTTGGCCGAGGCGAACACCGGCTACTTCCTAGCCTCGGCCGGCGGGTCAGCAAACCCACGAACCGAAGCATCAGCAGCCGCTTATCCGGGAACCTTCTCCCGGGCAACCTCGGCTGAGTTCTCGGGATCGTGGAATGTCACCGCCCTGATTGCCCGCCAGTCCAACGGAAAATTCTACACTCCGGAACAACTGATCGGCCCCTCCGAACAAGCAGTCAACCAATCGGTCAAGCTCGCCGACTCCACCCTTGTCGGGGTCGTCCAGATGAAGGGCGAATCCGGGGGGTCGGTTGCGGCCTTCCGCGATGACCAAGGCGGGCAGGCCTTTGCCTATAAGATCGATGTTCCGACCATGGGAGGAACGGTCGTCTTCGAACTGGGGCCAAACGGAAGCCAGTCCGATGAGACCAACCTGACTCAGAGAGTGCGCGCAGGGATGCTTCCGCAGCCTCCAACGGTCACTCCGGCTCCCGGCTACCTCTTCTTGGGCTGGGATCAGAATCCCAATGTCGTCACCGGCGATATGAACCTGCGGGCCTTGCTTGTCAAAGAGACCGACCTCGCAAGCTGTGGATTCATGACAATGGAGCAGATTGCGTCAATGACCGTCAATCCGGTTATTAAGAAGGGAACGAATGGCAACTTCATCCTTGAACTGGATGTCATCACCTCCACCGACATGAAGAAGTGGCGCGACTTCAATGTTAATCCGGAGAGACTGAGCAAGAATGCCAAGGGCAATATTGAACTCGAGTTCGTTCCCACCGGGAATCAGGAGTTCTTCCGGTTCGTTTTGCCGACGACTGAGGAATAATCGCCATCTGGTCAACCTCGCTTCAAGCAACCTCTTGGGAAGAAATCCCCAGGAGGTTGTTTTGTGCCATCGAAAGGGACTTGATCCGACAGAGCTAATTCTGAGAAACCTTGGTTCTGGAATTTTGAATTCTTTTTGACTAAAATCCCAGACGAACTCGATCTCAACGCGATCCCTCCACTATGAAAAATATCATCGCCGTAATTTCAATCGTAGGCCTCTTCTCTTCATGCACCTCCTCCAGTCATTCGTCAGCCTTAACGGAATCGGGAGCCACGGATCTGAAAACGGTCGCGGGAACATGGCGCTTCTCACACTTCGGACCGGCGGCTATCGAGAACAGCAGTTTCAAACGCCGCAGAAGAGATCAAAAAACACCTCACAGGGACCGCCATCGCTATCGAAGAAAGCGGAAAAATGTCGATGATCGCACCCGGTCATGCCGCATCAGGAACAGTCTCCATCGTCAAATCAACCCGTCTCTCTCTCAAGATTGGAAGTAAGAATCAACCCAAGCGCAACGCTTGGGTTTTTGATCGGGCAAGCCAACTCCTGATGGTGCCGAGCAAATTGAAGATTAATCGCAAAACCGGCATCCTGCCAACCTACTTTAAGAGGACACGATAAGGGGGCACCTTCTATTCCGAGTAGCGAGCCCTGATTTCAGCGTCAGAAATCAATGGCAGCCATTCGTTGATTGCCTCAAGATCCCGCTCTCCAAGACTTGATAAAAGCCCCTGAATCGCAGCATCCCGATCAGCTCCGGGACGAAGAGTTTTGACCCATTTCCCCGGAGCTTCGAGATCGTGCCAGATCCACCCGGTTAGGTAGGATCGTAGCAGTTCAGTCCTTTGCTCTGCATCTTGGCTTTGCAAATAAGAGAGAATCGTACTGGCTTTCTCGGGACCTTGGAATTCCGGATCTCGAAGCCCGTAATACCATTGCCCTCTTCCTCGCTCGTCTTCGAATGGTGCCACTGCTTCCAGAAATACAATGGCTTCTTGCACTCCGCCCACTCGGCAGACTGCCAGAAGAATGAACTCAGTGATCTGATCTCGTGACTGCCCAACCGGCAGTTCGGCAATCCCCCTTTCATAAGCATGCAGAAATCCCAACGACTCAATCTCTTTGATCCCAGTCGAGGGTAAGGACCACTCAAGTTTATCGAGCTTCAAATACAGTGCGAGTGCACGCTCCGGTTGATTTTTCAGAAGTTCCACTAAAGTGAGATTGGCCGCTTCTTGTAGCGGAGGACGCCCAAGTCGATACGCATCGAATTCGAGACCCTCGAAGTGATTGATCGCCAGAGCGGCATCCTGCCGAATCAGGGTGGAAAATGCCGTCATCCACTCTGCATGTCCTGATTCGCGGTGGGTCGGCGCAGTTCCGGATTTCGGCTCTAATTCCAGCATGACCCAATGAGGTTCCAATTCTGATAAGATCATAAAGATTTCATCCCGAATCTCGCGTAACTTACGATATCGAGATGAATCAACCTCCGTATCCGGAGAGAGAATCTCTTGCGCAAGCGACTTCAACTGATCACGTGAGAGATCTCCCAAAACGGCGAGGATGGGGAGTCGAGCCAATGCTTTTTCAGTATCTCGATTGCCCCAATCGGCACGCCGCAGAGACCTCCAGACATCGTCAGTTAACGTCGTATGTTCTTGAGTCAGGACCGAATTATGACTCTCAAATTGATTGATGGCTTCTTTAGCCAAATTAGCCGCCTCCAGGCCGCTGACTTCAGCTTCGAGAGTCACACGCCTTTGAAGAAGAGAAGTAAGAATGACGACGGAGATTCCTCCTGCCGATCCCAAGATCATCCAAGTTCTCATTTCAGCTGATCTCCCTTCTCTTCTGGTGAAACTCCATGATCATCCAAGATTCCAAGAAGGACTTTCTCATCAATTCTCGCCTCTTCCGGCCCCTGCGTCATAAACGCTTGAGATGCTCTCGCCCTGAGATCCAGAGACTTGATCCCCTTGAGATACTGCACAATTTTGTCAGGACCATTCGAACCTCCATACTGGTCGGCGAAGACCAGCCCATTTACAATCGACTGTAAAACTACGTCTTTGACATCTCCGGCCGGTGCTTCATCCAACCAAGTCTGAACACCGGGCTTCAGGGCATACCTCTCGTGAACATCGACGACGTCATCCATGGACAGATGCACTTCTGATTCCGGAGAAGGGAGATTCGCTTGCAGCCACGAGAACCGCTTTGAAAATCCTGCCCCACCCCTCCGGCGCTCCATTTCCCGAAACAAACGATGAGCTGACATAGAGAGATCGTGATCCGAGAAGCCACGATCTTTCATCACCGCCCTCAAGTTCCGACGATCTTCATCCGAAAACACTCTCTCAACGACCGCGTCCACCCATTCCCTGCGCTCGTTACTCTTTTTACTTTCAAGAGCGCTTTTGATGGCAAGATCCGGGTCGATTCCGGCAACTCCCTCAGCAATCCTTGAGATCGTTGACCGCCTCCGATCCGGGGTCAAATGATCCAGATGAGCCATAGCCTCCACCGGTGAGTCCCGAGCAAGGGCACCCAGATAGACCGTCCAGAAACTCCCCTCGTAGTCATGATTACTACTCCCTATCTTGCTTCGTAATAATTCTGTTCCACTCACCTCCTGTAACAAGTCACCGGCCTCTCCCAACGATTCCTCGCACCAATATTGAAAATCACGATAGAGATGTCGTGAGGCCGCATTCATCGAAATCGCAAACAGGATTCTCTCAAGTCGATTCCATTCCTGAGGATAGAAATGCTCAATACGCCTCATCACCGCAACTCTCTGAAGTCGGATGAGACGTGACCGATGGGTCGCAAGCCCAAGCTCTCTCAGCTCATCAACATTCATTTCACTCAGAATGAGTTCAGTAAGATGATCCTTAATCCCGTCATTTGACTCCTCCGCCATGACAATCTCAAACGCCAATCCCTCCATACTTAAATCCCGCAAACGGTCTGCCGAAAGGGCCGCAACCGCATTCTTGGTCGTTCTTCTCCGCGGCTTCGACCGCTTCCGATCTGAACTCTGAATGTCATTTCCCGCCATCCACAAAGCCCGGCGATCTTCAAGTCTCCGAATATCATCCCATATCATTGTCGCTGGGATCGCCGTTCCAATCGTCACCGCAATCACTCCAGCGATCATCACCTTCGAGGAAGTCAAAGCCGAAAAAATCCCGGCCGGAGTCTCTCCCGCCAACTTCAAGGAGGCTGCCGCACATTACCCAAGGCCCACCGGCGCCCCTTTCGCCAGCTCACTCAACAGCATTGCGCCCAAGCCAATCACCGGAAGCCCGACTCCCTGGCGTCTCATCCAATCCGACATTCTCTGCAGCGCCCGCTTCAAGTGCATCTTCACCGCCGCTTCGGTCATTCCCTTCTCAGCCGCAATTTCGGCAAACTTCTTCTGTCTTCTGACAACCCCGCATTCCCGGTGCGTCGATAGGCACTGGCATAAATAAGCCCGCCAAAATGCTCCGCCACTCTCGCAAAGGCCTGCTCCTGGTCAGCACCGCGGACAAACTGCCTCAGCGAGGCCATTGGTTCTGAATTCCCTTCAATCATCGTCTTTCACCATGAATCTGCCGCTCGCTCGAAAAAGTAACAAAGAAAACAAAACAGAGTACCACTTACAAAATCGCCCCCCTTTTCTCCTCGTCTCTTCTTGCAGGATGCAAAGGTCTGGCACAAGCTACGCCTAACATTTGACAAACTCATGTTTCGACGAATCAAAAATATAATCAAGGGCTTCTTCGGCCTCTTCATCGGTGGGATTGAAAAGCGCAATCCTGAAGTTCTCCTCGAGAACGAAAAAGAAAACCTCCGCAAGCAGATTTCCGAGTTCAACAAAGGGCTCGCCGGCCATGCCGGACTCGTGGAAAAGCTCATGTCCAAGGCCAAGAAACTCGACCGCGAGGAAAACGAGCTTCGCGCCAAAACGGCGGCCAATCTCAAGGCGGGCAACCGAGAGGCCGCGGGGAAACTCGCCCTCCAACTCCAGACTGTCGATCGTGAACACGACGAAGTCCGCGAGCAGATGGAAGAAGCTGACGCCCGCTACAAGGAACTTGTCAAAGCCCGCGACGTATCGGTCAAAGGGGCCAAGGACCGCATCGAGCAACTTGTCCGCGATCTTGACGACATGAAGTCTAATAAAGCGATGGCCGACCTCAACGAGATGGCTTCCGGCATGGTCACCGACATCGGAGGCTCGGGCGACACGCTCAACCGGCTCGAAGGGATGATCGACGAGGAGCGCACGAAAGCCGCAGGTCGCGCCCGCGTCGCCAAAGATCAACTCGATATGGGGAGCATCAACGAATCTGCCGCCGAGCAGGACGCCCTTGCCGAGATGGCTCTCGCCGACTTTGCCTCAGCCGAAGGGATCGAGCTCGACTCCGATAAGCCCGTCGCCGAGAGCGCTCCTTCGGAAACCACCAAAGGTTCCATGGGTCCCGCCAGCGAGTCCCAGTAAACCTTTCGCATGAAAAAGCGCCCTAGGCCTCGGTGGGCCCTCATCGGTGTCGTCCTCGCTCTCATCGGCACCGCCGTTTGGGTCAAGAAGACCGTCGACAATCAACCCACCGAACATCCGGACCCAGGTATCCCCGAGGTCGAAGATCTTCCCGATCCCGAGGACGTCGAATGAGCCCACCTCTTCCAGTTTGGGCCGATGAAATTATTGCCCGCTACGAAAGCCGCTCCGCCGGCTGCTTTGTCTTGCATGGTAACGTCGACGATCGCTTCTATCTTCCCGCCTCGAAGCCGCGCTTGGGGAGCCTCGTGGAATTTCTCAGCGAGGTTCTTTTGCCCCGCTATGAGGTTGTCCTGACCTACGATCTCGGAGGGGGTGTCGAAGTCGAGCGTGGCAGAGAAATCTTCTCAACCTGGCCCAGTCTCAAAGACGAGGTCCAGCTCCCCACTCAGCCACTTAAGGCTTCCCGCTTTCTTGGGCGCTACCTTACTTACGTTCGCAACCTTCATCACATCGGCGCGAAGGCTCCAAAAGTAGCTTTAATCCTAAAGGGCGCGCACCTGATGTGCCCCAGCCTCCCAAACGCCCTGAACTATGACCTCCACGCGCTTGCAAGCGTCTGGCAGGCCTGGGCTTCCGAGGCCAATCTCGCCGCTCATGGACAGGCCGTTTTTCTCCTCTCTGAAAACCTCACCGGACTCCATCCACTCGTCGCCAATCATCCCTCTGTTGCCGATATTGAAATCCCTCTTCCTTCGACCGCAGAACTCACCGGCGTGATGGCGGCTTCGGTTCGCGAGTGCCCGAAAGCGGTCGCGGGAATCAGAGACCGGCTCCCTTGGGCTGCCGCTCGACTTCGGGGAGCAACCGGCAGTGCCGTCGAAGACCTCCTCCTGCGACGCCACTACGATGAGATGCCCCTTGTCGAAAACGACTTCAGCGCACTCAAAAAACAACTCGTCGAGCGCGACTGCGCGGGCCTGATTGAGTTCGTCGAACCCGACCGAACCCTCGACGGCGTCATCGGTCTCGATATCGCAAAGGACTGGCTGAGACTCGATCTTGATCTCTGGCGACAAGACGAACTTGAAGCAATGCCCATGGGCTATCTCTTCTGTGGTCCCGTCGGCACTGGGAAGACCTATCTCGCCGAATGCCTCGCCGGTGAGGCCGGAGTCCCCGTGGTCACCCTCAAGAATTTTCGCGACCGCTGGGTTGGCAGCACCGAGGCCAATCTCGAAAAAATCTTTTCGCTGCTCCACGCCCTCGACCGCTGTATGGTCTTCATCGATGAAGCCGATCAGGCCTTGGGGAAACGGGCGGCAGGCTCCGGAGACTCGGGGGTCTCGAGTCGCGTCTACGCGATGATTGCCAAGGAGATGTCCAATCCTCGTAACCGTGGCAAGTTGGTCTGGATCCTTGCCTCCAGTCGACCGGATCTCATCGAAGTCGATCTCAAGCGCCCCGGTCGTATTGATGTCAAAATCCCAATTTTCCCGGCCATCGATCCCGACGAAGCACTCGCTCTCCTCCGTGCACTCAGTGGCAAGCGTGGCATCAAACTCACCGATGAAGAATGGCAGGGGCTGAAAAGCTACCTTCCCGAACTTCTCACCCCCGGCGGAGCCGAAGCACTCGCGGTCAAGGCGATCCGCCTTGTCAAAACCAAGACGCACAAACCCTTTGAGGCCATGGAGTTCGTTCTCATGTCGAGCCTCCCGCCGGTTCCCTTTGAGACGCTTAAGGCGCAAATGCGTCTTGCGGTGAAGGAAGCGACTGAAAGGGAATTTGTGCCCGCTGAAGTCCACGCAATCCTGGGATCGTGACCTGGAAGATTTACGCGGCCGGAAAACCCGCTCTCGCCTATGCGAAGACCGGAATCGCGGAATATCTGAAACGTCTCCAAAGGGGCGCAAAGGTTGAAGTCATTTATCTGAAAGCAGGAGATTCAGAGTCAGTCTCAAAAGACCTTCTCACTCGTTCCGAAGGAACCTTCCGCATCGCGCTGGACGAACGAGGCCAAGCTTGGACCACCAACCAGCTTGTTCAAAACGTAAACGGCTGGGAAATGGATCCCGGCATTAAGACGATCTCTCTCCTCATCGGAGCCTCCGACGGACACACTCCGGTGCTCCGTGATTCGTGCCAAGCCATCTGGGCCCTGTCCCCCCTGACCCTTCAACATGAACTCGCTCTTGTTGTCCTCCTCGAGCAAATCTATCGCGCCTACACCATCAAACGGGGTGAGCCGTATCACCGCTAAGGCTCAAAAAATAGGGACCGATTTGAAAGGGATCCCCACAGCTTGACTCGAGTTTCTCCCGTCCAATTGCTTGATTTCTGTTTCTGCTGGCGCTACTCCTTGAGCTTCTTCTCTCGTTAAAAACCTCCGCGACCTTCACCCTAACGCGACTTCCCCTTGCCGATTTTCTTGGCAAATTTGTAGGCCACCGGTCCCTTCGCTCCCGCCTTCGGCTCATCCAAACCAGCCCGTTTTTTCAACTCTTTGATCTGGTCACGAAGATGGGCCGCTTTCTCAAACTCGAGCTTCGCCGAAGCCTTCTGCATCTCGTCTTCCATATCGCGAATCACCTCGACGGCATTGAAAACCATCTCATCCTCGGCCACGAGTGAGGTATTCATTTCCTGACCGGCTTGGGTCATCGCGCCACGATCGTGCAAACTTTTTTGGACGGCACGCTTCACGCCTGTCGGCGTAATCCCGTACTTCTCATTGTGGGCCTGCTGGATCGCGCGGCGATACTCGGTGACATCGAGAAGACATTGAATGGAATCCGTCACGGTATCGCAAAAGAGAATACATTCTCCATTGATGTGACGCGCGGCGCGACCGGCCGTTTGGATCAAACTGGTCTCGTTCCGCAGGAAGCCTTCCTTGTCCGCATCAAGAATACAAACGAGCGAAACTTCGGGGAGATCGAGTCCTTCACGGAGGAGGTTAATACCCACCAGGATATCAAACTCGGCGGCGCGAAGAGCCCTAAGAATTTCGACCCGTTCGATGGCGTCGACATCCGAGTGGATGTAGCGCACCTTTAGGTCCACTCCTTGCAGATACTCGGTGAGATCCTCGGCGGTCTTCTTAGTCAGGGTCGTGATCAGGACGCGTTCGTTCTTTTCCACCCGCTGCTGACAAAACTCGATTGTTTCATCAATCTGGGCCTTCAAAGGTCGCAAGGTAAGAATGGGCTCGAGGAGCCCGGTGGGACGGATAACCTGATCGACAATGAGTTGCCCACCACTCCGCGAGACCTCAAAGTCATCCGGATCCTCAGCAGATCCGCTCGCCTTGATGGTAAGGCGTTTGAAAAAGGTCGGATCAAAGTCCTCCTCCTTACGGGACTTGATGGGAATGAAAGTCGGATTGTCAGATCGCGAATTTACGATCTCAAACGGACCTGGAGTCGCACTCACGTAGACTCTCCGCTTGGTCATCTTCATGTATTCATCGAAACGCAACGGGCGATTATCCATAGCACTGGGAAGGCGGAAGCCGTGATCCACAAGCACCCCTTTTCGGCTTTTGTCACCCTCGAACATTCCTCGGACTTGCGGGAGGGTGGCGTGACTTTCATCCGCGAGAAGGAGGTAATCATCCGGGAAGAAATCGAGAAGAGTGTAGGGCCGGTCGCCTGGCTTTCGACCAGTGATATGGCGGGAGTAGTTTTCGATCCCCTGACAGAAACCCATTTCCTGCATCATTTCCAGATCGTATTCGGTCCGCATGCGAATGCGCTGCGCTTCGATGAGTTTGCCCTTCTTTTCGAACCATGCGATGCGATCGTCCAGTTCTTGTCGAATCGCCACCATCGCCCCTTTAAGCTTTTCTTTTGAGCTCACAAACTGCTTCGCCGGGTAGAAGACATAGTGGATCATTTCATCGACGACGTGGCCACTCCGGGTGTCGATGGAGGTAATGCGGTCAATTTCATCACCAAAGAACTCGATCCGAATGGCTGTCTCCTCCAGATAGGCCGGTCGAACTTCCACGACATCTCCCCTCACCCGAAAGTTGCCACGTTGGAAGGCAATGTCGTTTCGCTCAAAAAGGAGGTTCACCAATTCAGTGAGAAATTCATCTCGTCCCATTTCCTGGCCTTGGCGAATGCCGAACATCATGTCCTTGTAGTCTTCGGGATTTCCCAATCCGTAAATGCAACTGACGCTGGCGACGACAATCACGTCCTTGCGCGTGATCAGAGACCCCATCGTGCTCAAGCGCAGTCGCTCGATCTCCTCGTTGATCGAGGAGTCTTTCTCGATGTAAGTGTCTGAGCGTGGGATATAAGCCTCGGGTTGGTAGTAATCGAAATAGGAGACGAAATACTCGACTGCGTTTTCAGGGAAAAAGCTTTTGAACTCCGAGTAAAGCTGGGCCGCAAGAGTCTTGTTATGACTCATAATGAGCGTAGGTCTCTGAATCTGCGAAATGATGTTGGCCATCGTGAAGGTCTTTCCAGATCCCGTGACGCCGCGCAGAGTCTGGTGGCGATTCCCCGCACGAATCGACTTCACCAATTTGGCAATCGCTTGTTCCTGATCCCCTTTGGGGCCAAATTCACTGACAAGTTGAAAATCCACGCCCAATCCTAGACCACCTTTGCTCCTTGTCCATCCCCGCGAAATAGGTCACCGTCACCGCACGCACACTAAAACAATGAGATCATTCTTATATCTTTTATTTTTGGGGATGATTCCAGCTTCGGCTCGATTTTCTCCGATTATCGCGGTCGGAAGCAATAATGGCTCAACCTCCGAATTATCCCGGGAGAACGGCACCATCGATTCAGCTCCAGGAAATCCGGCTGATGGAGACGATCACTACTACCTGGCCGGGACCTATCCCGCCCCAATGGGAGTGCTCGCCGCAGATGAATTGGTCGAACATTTCGAACGCACCCTGACCAGCAGCGACCCAAGGAACGTCATTCATTTTAATTTGAGTTCCTCTCAGGCCACTCAAACCGGGCTCATGAGGGTCGAGTTGGACTTCATCTGGAGCGGCACTTCCGCAGACGGCGGCGAGGCGCCCTATGAGAATGTTGTGGAAATCAGTATCAACGGAAATCCAGCCTCGTTTACGACCCCCCCTTTTCAAAACTACATCGTCTTTCAAGCGGAATTCTCCACCCGTGGACTCGACCTCATCGACGGTGCCAACACCCTAGAAATCCGACGAACCGGAACGTCACCACAGACTTGGATCGCAATCGACCAAATCAACGCTTCCTTGGACGCCATTGCATTGGTCGATGGTGATTTCGATTCTCTCCCCCTCTTTTGGGAAACCCTTCATCATCTCTCAGACACGGATAGCAGCGATGCCACCGAAGACCCGGACGGTGACACCCTGACAAATCTTAGCGAGTTTCAACTCGGCACCAATCCCAGACTCGCAGACACCGATGGTGATGGTCTGAGTGATCAGAACGAAACCGTGAGCGATCCGCTTAATCCAGATTCGGACGACGACGGCCTCAGCGATGGCGAGGAAACGAACTCAAGCCCGATCTTGGTCGATACCGATTCGGATGGAGCATCGGACGCCTGGGAACTTCAAACCGGATATGATCCGAGTGATGACAAAAGCACCCCACCGAAATGGGAAGGGGCCATCGGGGTCAATTTTCGTTCCGAAAGTCGCGCAAACGATGGCATCTGGCCTACCACTTTTCCAAATGGTCTCATTCCTCAAATCAACTGGAATCAAACCGAGCTCCTCGAGGGCAGCGGAGTCTTTTCAGGAGACCCTCTGCATGCGGGAGACACCACCACTATCGCCTCACCCACCGTTGGCACCTTGGTCGATGCTGCGGGCCAACCGACATCGACTACAATCTCATTCACCTTTGACGGGGCCCGGACTTCCCGAGGTAACGACACGCCTGCAGCCAATCTTCTCAACGGATACCTCTCGGCCGATTCCGAGACTCCGGCGACTCTCCAGATCGCGGGCATTCCGGCAACTTTCGTAACCTATGACCTCTACCTTTATCTCGCCACTTCATACCTTGGGCCGCTTGCGACCCTGGTGCGTGATGGGCTCGTTCTTGAGGGCGCGTTCATGAGACCCCTTTCAAATGGAGGCGAGCTCGACTTTGTGCTTTATCGCCCGACCACCGGACCCGTGGCACCACGGGCCAACGTTGTTCGCTACAAGGGCCTCACGGGACGCTCGGTTTCTCTTGAGAGCTTTCGAACATCAAGCAACTCCTCCGGAATTTCGGGATTTCAAATCGTAAACACGAGTGGGGACGTCGACGCTGATGGCATCCCGGACTGGTGGGAGATTCGCTACCGCTCGAATGCTACTCCTTCAGCTGACCCCGATAATGATGGTCTCAATTGGCTCGCCGAGTTCCAGGCAGGAAGTGATCCATGGTCGGCTGATACCGATCGCGATGGTCTCGATGACGCCGCCGAGGTTGCGGTGGGAAGTGATCCAACATTTGCCGATACCGATGACGATGGACTTTCCGATTTTGACGAGGTCAGCCATCCCATGCCGAGCGACCCGACTCTTGTCGATACTGATGGCGATGGCGTGGATGACGCCGATGAGAGGGCCAACTTCGCTGATCCGACCGACGGGACTCTGACAAAGCTTCCCGTCCCGGTTTTCGTAAGCCCGACCGAACTTCTTTGGGAAATGACTGACCTACAATTCGTCAACAATCACGGTGATGGCATACGAAGTGACAACGGAACGAACCGAGACTTCATTGACTGGCGGGTCGATAATTTAACCGCTGATGCCAGCCGCACACTCCGGATACGGCTCCCTCGCCGTGAAGGAAAGATTGTCCTCAATGTTCTCACCAGCGGACAGGGAAGCTTTCGTCGAAATGGGAGCAGCTTTGGAAATTCCAGCTACGATAACGACCTCACGGCCGCGCTCGGGTTCGCGGGCTTTGGCTCCTGTGACACCTCGGATCCTATCACCTTTCGCATGCGTGCTTTGAGCGACGGAAGCGAGTCGAAGAATTGGACCGTCACCTTCACCGTCTTTAATCAAAGGACGAATCAAAATGTTGCCCAGCGGATTTTTACCGAATGCGATGCCGTTCCATCGGTTGCCGATCAATCGGTCGTTTGGGGAGATGATGACGTGCCCGGAGCCTCCGAACTCCTCCTTGGGCAAGGCCTCCAGGTCTATCGCACCGCGACCGCGGTCTCGCAACTCACGGGACTCTCCCACTGTGCCGATTCCGATAACGACGGCATGAATGATCTCTTCGAAACCACCTACGGCTTCGATTCGAACGATCCCTCCGATGCCTCACTGGATTCCGACTCCGATGGCTTAAGCAATCTCCTCGAAGCCATACTGGGAACTGCGCCCAATGATCCAGACAGCGACGACGATGGTGTCAGCGATCTCCTCGAAGCGGAGCAGTTCACTGATCCGAATTCCCCGGACTCGCGACCTCCATTATTCCATCAAACGACGATCGGCAGCAATGATCTCGATGGCAATGGCCTCTCCGACCTTTGGGAGTCCCGCTTTAGCGCCGGAAATTTGAACCCTCTCGATGACGAGGACGGCGATGGTTACACAAACACTGAGGAGGCGGGCTTCGGCAGTAACCCGTTTGACTCAAACTCTAATTTCGCGATTCGCACCGAACCTTCGGCCACGCCGGGCTCGTTCGATTTTTGCTTTCCCCGCCTGCTTTTAAAATCGCAAAAAATCACTTCATCGACAGACCTGTTGTCATTCAACCTTTCCCAGTTGCCCGTGACTGTTGCCGGGGATGACTACCGTGTCACGGCGCCATTCTCGCTGAGTTCCGAGTTTTTTCGAGTCGCCGTCAGCGATCAGGACCTTGATGGCGACGGGCTGAGCGACTGGGATGAAAGCATTCTGGGCTCGCAAGCAGGGTTTGCGGATTCACTCGGACGACCCGTCGCTTACGACAGCACCAATGACGGCATTGTCGATGGGATGATTTCCGGTGATCGCGCCGTCTTTTTAGAACGATTTGGGAACCGCAGCACTCTTTCCGCTGGCACCGGCAGCGCGACTCCAACGCGCACCGAAGCTTCCCGGCTTCTGATGCAGGCCTCTTTTGGTCCGACCATGCCGGACATTCATAAGGTTCGCGGTATGGGACTTGAAGATTGGATTGATGACCAGATCGAAAACCAACTGGCAACCCATCATGAAGACTACATTCGTGAAATCCAAGACGATCTTAATGGAGCCCGCATTGATACGACCTATCACACCACCAATGATGATGAACGCGTCGAGGATGACAACCTTCAGTCGGCCTTCGCCCGCGCCGCGATCTCCGGACCTGATCAACTTCGCCAACGGGTCGCTTTTGCCCTTTCCCAAATTCTCGTAATCTCAAGACAGGATGATGGCATCAATCAAAACGTTCGTAGCCTGGCTCGCTACTATGATCGCCTTGTGGACTCTTCTTTCGGCAATTATTATGACCTCTTGATGGGAGTGACCCTCGATGCGAACATGGGACGGTATTTGTCCCACGTCGGCAACCTTCCTCCGGACCCATCCCTCAACCGTTACCCCGATGAAAACTACGCCCGTGAGGTCATGCAGCTTTTCTCAATCGGCCTTTGGGAACTCAATCAAGACGGGACCCGCAAGCTCGATAGTTCCGGCAAGTCCATCCCAACCTACGAGAATGACACCATCACCGAGTTAGCCCGCGTGATGACCGGTCTGTGGTTCGCCAACAATGGTTGGGGTTCTCAGACGAGACAAGACGGGGAACATCTCGTGCCACTTGAAATGTTTTCCAATTACCACGATTTCGGGGAAAAGACCCTCCTGAATGGCTTTACAATTCCTCAACGTTCCCCCAGCGCGGATAATGGCATGCAGGACATTCGCGATGCGATTCGCCACCTTTATGAACACCCAAACTGCGGACCTTTTGTCTGCCGACAATTGATCCAATTTCTGGTCACCAGCAATCCCACACCAGCGTACGTCGAGCGCATTGCCGATGTCTTCGATGACAATGGCAGCAGTGAAAGGGGCGATCTAGGGGCGGTCGTGAAAGCGATCCTCATGGATCCCGAAGCCCGGGATCCGGCGGTTGCAACTTCGCCGAATTTTGGACTCTTTCGTGAACCCGTCATTCGCACCATGCATTTTGGTCGCCTCACCAAACTCAACCGCTCGGGTAAGCTTGTCTGGTGGGACTACGGGAACTACTTCGAAGACACGCTCCAAATGCCTCTGAACGCACCGACTGTCTTCAATTTCTACCGTCCCGATTACTCACCGCCCGGCACCTTGGACCGTGCGGGACTTGATGGCCCTGCTTTCGAGATCGCAAATTCCTACACCGCGATGTCACTGCCAAACCGATTTTGGCAAATTGCAGATCGCGGATTCAGAGTGAGCGGGCGCTATCACTTCACCCCTGACTACGGTGATTTCATGCCCTACCTGGAGGATACCGACGTCTTACTCGACGCCCTGAATCTTGTCGTTTGTTCGGGCGGGATGAGAGCGGAAACTCGTTCGATCATTAAAACCAATCTTGCCAACACCGCAATTTCTGACCCGGTCGAGAAAGTTCGCCTCGCCGTTTATCTCGCCATCATGTCGCCCGAGGGATCGGTCCAACGCTAACCAAGACACCCCCTATTCCATGTCCTCTTTCCATAATCTCTCCCGACGTTCCTTTCTCGGTGAAAGTGCCTGCGCCGCCCTGGGCTCGGCTTCGATCATGTCAACTCTCCTCAGTCTCAAGATGGCCAACAATGCCGTTGCCGCAGATTTACCGGACGATGAGGAAGATCGTAAAACCCTCGTATGCCTCTACCTCCATGGTGGCATCGATTCCTACAACGTCCTTGTTCCCCGCGACGACGACCGCTATTACGAATACTCCACCACCCGGACGAATCTCGCCCTTCCCCGCGAGTCCCTTCTTCCGCTCACCCAGTCAACAGGCGGAGATGGCCTCGACTACGGGCTCCACCCCGCGATGGGTGGGCTCCAGACTCTCTTCAACGGTCTCGGAGGTGTGGAGAACCCACGGCGCCTTTCCTTCATCTCAAACATCGGAACTCTTCTGGAGCCAATGTCCATGACTGATTACCAGGACAGGCTCAAGCCACGTCCCAACGGTCTCTTCTCTCACTCCGACCAAACCGAGCAATGGCAAACCTCCCTCCCGCAAGGTGACGCCAGCCTCACTGGATGGGCGGGACGTGTCGCCGATGTTCTCCACGACACCTCGAATGGGGGCAGTAAGACTTCAATGAGCATATCCCTCGCCGGAAATAACATCTTCCAGGTCGGGAAAAACACCCAACAATTCGTCATGACAAGTCGTGGCGCGCTCACTTTCTCTCAAGAAAGCGGGACCAATCACCCGACCGCGCTCAAGAATATCGCGCTTCGTTCCCTCATGGCACAGGAGTATGGTAATATGATAGAGAAAGCGTTTGCCGAACTCACCGAGCAGAGTCTGGCGCAACAGGAATTTATCCAAACTGAATTCGATGCCCTCGAGGACGACTTCGCCGGAGTGTCATTTCCGAACACTCCTATTGGGCGTAACTTACTCGCGGCCTTCAAAACCATCGTCCTCCGGGCCAAACTCGGACTGAGACGACAAACCATCTTCATCTCCCGCGGAGGATGGGATCATCACAGTGCCTTGATCGTCCCTCAAAACACGATGCTCGCGGAGCTCACCCCCGCTTTAGAAGCCTTTCAAAGCGCTCTCGAGAATTGTGGTCTCGCCGACTCAGTCCTGACCTTTTCGGCCTCCGACTTTGCCCGCACGCTCCGCTCGAATGGATCGGGCTCGGACCACGCTTGGGGTGGCAATCAATTCGTGATGGGCGGTCCCGTCGCCGGCGGGCAGGTCCTTGGACAATTCCCCGACCTTAGCGAGAATTCGCAAAACGATATTGGCCGAGGTGGCCGTATTCTTCCAACAACCTCGGTTGATTCACTCGTGGCCGAGCTCCTTCTGTGGTTCGGACTCGAAGGGGCCGCTAATTTCGAAAAGGTCCTGCCCAATCTTTCAAACTTCTATGAAATTGGAGACGCTAACGCAGCCGACCCAGCAACCCTCCCGATTGGTTTCTTGAAACCCGATGCGTTCTAAATGAAGGCCGGACTCATCGCAGCTCTCGTCGTCATTGGAAGCGCGCTCTGGATTTTCACGAGACCGGATACGCGCGTGGTTCACGCAGATGAACCCGCCGGAAGGGAGCCCTTGATGACACCGTCGCCACCACCCGCCCCGCTTCTAGCCGACACCATGCTTGCCGACTACGCGAGCGATGACTCCTCGGGAAAAGAGGACCTCAATCTCATGGTGACTTTTCTCGACAGCGTCTTCCTTCTCGTCAAACAGCGGGACACGGCGGACTACGCCACCAATGAAGACCTCGTCCTTTTTCTTCAGGGTAAGAACTCCCATCAATCGTAAGCGTCTTAAAATTGGGCATCTGATCCGAGCTAGATATTTGGCTGAAGCTGCGGTATTTTAGGCTGTTTTTAGTTCGCTTGCGGCGTTCTTGGCCGCAGCGATGGCTGCCGGAGTCAGCTCG
>Ga0222650_1000670_pt1 | contig 24414 bp, 21 predicted proteins | sample AntAcemetagen367_FD_179820 | JGI IMG/M metagenome (GOLD analysis project Ga0222650, IMG submission 179820) | Saline water microbial communities from Ace Lake, Antarctica - #367 | ecosystem: Environmental > Aquatic > Non-marine Saline and Alkaline > Saline | place: Antarctica: Ace Lake... | reverse complement strand
CAATTTCCGCTTCTTAAAAGATGTTTCAAGTGCTGATGGAGTAGAATGGAAGCACGATGCTTCAAGTGGAAACTTAGATAGTACGGCAGTTGGAGACTGGAAAAACAACAATCAGGTTTATTTACTAGACCGTGGCTACAATTTGAACGGTGGCCTTATTGGAATAGTCAAACTTCGAATAGAAGAAATAACATCGGGCTATCGTATTCATTTTGCAGATGTTTCAAGTACAGATAGTTCTTCATTGGTAATTGAAAAGAATAACATGGTCAATTTCTCTTGTGTGAGTTTGGATGGAGAAGGATCGGCAGTTGAGATAGAACCAAATAAAGACGATTGGCATCTGAAATTCTCACAATACACGCACATTTTCATACAGGATGGAGTAGTCATTCCGTACGGGGTAACAGGTGTTTTACTTAATCCGCATCAAATGCAAGCGAATGAAACTCAGGATCTGGCGTTTGACAGTATTGATCTAGACATTGCTACTTCATTGATGTATTCAGATGCTGTGGACATTCTTGGGTATGACTGGAAAGAATTCAATTTTGACTTGGGATCCTTCACTATAGATTCAGATAAAATCTATCTACTACGTAATTCAGAAGGTATCTTTTGGAAACTTCATTTCATCGATTTCTATACACAAAATGGAGAAAAAGGTGCTCCAATGTTTGAGTTTCAGGAGTTGTAAAAAGGCAGTATTGTTCGTTCGTTCGACTTTATATTTTGGATTGAAACTTAGCTACCGGCAAACCGATGGCCATTTTGGTGAAGGAGTGGTATTTCGGTTTAAGCAGTCACAAACCTTTCAGACTGTAAATCAACAACCCACTTAGCAGCTTTGGTACAACATACGTGCTTTTAGGCGGCATGGTCTTTCCTTCATCCGAAATGGCATAGAACTCTTTTCCTGAAACAGGGAAGAGTGAAAAGGCGACATCGTATTTCCCTGTATTTACCAAACGCTCAAGTTCCTGTGGCCCTTTAGAACCGGGTATAAAACTAATGCGGTCGTCATTTCGGAGGTCACGAATTCCGAGAAGTGGCGCTAAGATTTTATCTGAAAGGATACTTACATCAAGGGCAGCTACCACCTCTGAACTTCTCTGATGTCGATAAACCAATTTGTACCAAAACCCGCCTAAGCACATTCCAAAATGACCTTGCTGATCAGGTTTGATAGGAACCTGCTCTTTAAAATGGACTTCGAAATCTTCTGAAAGTTCTTGCAAAAACTCCGAGACACCTTTATCACCAAGATTTTTTACAACACGGTTAAACTCGTATATCTTGAGCTGATCATCTGGGAAGAAGATTCCGAGAAAATAATTCCATGGCTCATCGCCTGTAATTCTTCCTGCTTCGGTCCATTTTTCATGTGCTAATAGAACCGATGATGCAGAACGATGATGACCATCTGCTACGTATATATGATTGAGTAACCCTAGTTTTTCCGAGAACTTGGCCGTCCACTTTGTTTCATCTACACGCCAAAGCTGATGTTTTTTTCCTTCGTCATCTTCGAACTCAATCATAGGTGAATTCTGCTTGACAATCTCTGTCAATAGCTCCAAGCTTCCGCTGCGCGGATAAGTGAAACAAACGGGCTCGGCATTTATGTCGCAAACTGCTAGATACTCCTTCAGGATCTTCTCACGGCTGGCAATGGTTTGCTCGTGAATACGGATAACTCCTGAATCATAATCTTCCACCGAAGCGCAACCCATTATACCCGTAAAAGAAGCTCTACCGATGTGCTGCGTATAAACGTAAAAACTCGGCTTATCATCCTGCTGGAAAACCCCTTTATTATATAACTGGTTGTAAACCCACCTGCTCTGAGCAAATAATTTTTGCGAATTGGGCGCGTATTTCCTACCCATCAGAACATCAGGGCGAATGACATTCAGGAACGAGTCTTCATTCGAACCAAGAATTTCCTTTATCTCTTTTTTGGAATAGGAATCATACGGACGACTTACCGCTTTCGAAGCAATATCTGGTCGAGGGTGAATTCCCCGAAATGGTTTAACCCTTGCCATGCTTTGTAGTTATTGGGTTATTGATTAATGAGTTATTGGGTTATTGGGTTATTGGTTATTGGGTTCTCGATAAGATTGTCGTACCTCCAATCACTCGAACTGACGGGTCGGGTCGCTTCGAGTAATTCTGACGGAGGAAGAATTGTATCGAGAAGTAGCATATATCATCTGTTATTGGGTTATTGGGTTATTGGGTTCTCGATAAGATTGTCGTGCCTCCAATCACTCGAACTGACGGGTCGGGTCGCTTCGAGTAATTCTGACGGAGGAAGAATTGTTTCGAGAAGTAGCATGTATCATCGGTTATTGGGTTATTGGGATGTTGGATTTTATCTGAATTACAGATTGCAAATAAACGTCTCATTATATCTTGTACCCGTTCGTTTACCAAAACAATCTGCCAAAAACTATCCAATCGCAGCAATAACCTTCTCCGCCAACTCAATTCCAATTCGTGTCTGAGCTTCGTTAGTTGCTGCGCCAATATGAGGCGTGACGGAAATTCGAGGATGATTCAATAGTTCGGCCTTGGGCGTTGGTTCGTTCTCAAAAACGTCCAATCCAGCGGCTACAACTTTCCCTGAATCTAGGGCAGCAAGTAAATCATCTTCATTTATAACTCCACCACGAGAAGCGTTAATAAGGATAACGCCTTCTTTCATATGGCTGAATTCAGATGCATTTATCATAGCGCCATCCTTTGGTTTTGGAACATGAAAGGAAATGACATCTGATTGAGCTAGCAATTCATCCAATGAAATGGTGGATAGTGAAACCTTCACTTCACCATATATATGTACCTCAAATGAAAGCCCCACCTCGGGGATGAAAGGGTCGTGTGCAACGACCTTCATTCCAAGGCCGAGCGCCATTTTAGCTAATGCCTGACCAATGCGACCGATGCCGACAATTCCCAACGTCTTTCCTTGAAGTTCGGACCCTTTGGCATAACTCTTTTTCAACTTACCAAAATCGGTTGTACCAGAAATAGGCATTTCTCTATTCGACAATTGAAGAAAACGAGACACCGCAAATAGGTGAGCCAATACCAGTTCTGCCACAGATTGTGAAGATGCAGCTGGCGTATTTAAAACTGTAATTCCATTTGTGTTAGCAGTTTTTAGGTCGATATTATCGAGTCCTACTCCTGCCCTGCCTATTACTTTTAAACTTGAAGAAGCTGTCAATTCCTTCTCCGTAATCTGCGTGGCGCTTCTCACCAAAACCCCAACAACAGACTTGTCCTTTATAAAGGATGCCAACTCTTCTTGAGAAACCTTATCCGTCTGCACTTGAAACCCAGCAGCTTCTAAAATCTTTTTCCCTTCCGGGTGAATTCCATCGTTTGCTAAAATCAACCCCATATTATCCTTCTTTTTGTTCCAGTTCCCTCATTACATCAACCAATACCTGCACACTTTCTAAAGGAAGCGCATTGTACATGCTTGCTCGGAAACCGCCTGCCGAACGGTGTCCTTTCAACCCACTGATTTTAGCTGAGGCCAACATTTCATTGAACTTTTCGGTTTTAGATTCATCCCTTAAAGCAAACGTAGCATTCATTCTAGATCGATCTTCTTTTTCGGCTTTTCCTTTAAATAGCGGATTGCGGTCAATTTCTACATAAAGCAAATCAGACTTAGCCTGATTCCGCTTATCTATCCAGTCAATCCCTCCATTTTTCTTCAACCACTCCAGCATTAACATAGATACGTATATAGGATAGACCGGAGGCGTGTTGAACATACTTTCTTTATCCGCGTGAATCTGATAATCCAACATAGAAGGAATATCACGTCCCGTTTTCCCAAGCAAATCATCCTTTACAATGACAAGGGTAACTCCAGCAGGGCCAAGGTTTTTCTGCGCTCCAGCGTAAATCAATCCGTAATCGGCCACATTGATTGGCCGACTGAAAATATCAGAAGACATATCGGCAATAAGAACGGCATCCGTTTTTGGCGTGTGAAAAAACTCTGTTCCGTAGATGGTATTGTTGGTTGTGTAATGGAGAAAATCCAATCCGGAAGGGATGGAAAAACCCTTTGGAATAAAGTTGTAGTTCTTGTCTTTCGATGAAGCCAATACTTCAACCTCCCCAATTTTCTTTGCTTCCTTAATAGCTTTTGCAGACCAGACACCTGTGTCAATGTAGCCCGCTTTTCCATCAAGAGAAAGAAAATTTAATGCACTCATATAAAACTGCAAACTGGCTCCGCCTTGTAAAAACAGCACAGAATATCCGGCTGGAACATTGAGGATTTCTTTGACCAAAGCCACAGCATTTTCGGTCATTGCTACGATTTCTTTGCTCCTGTGAGACATCTCCAAAATGGAAAGTCCTGTTCCATTGTACTCCAAAACAGCCTTACTTGCCTGTTGAAAAACCTCCTGAGGAAGAATACATGGGCCTGCGCTGTAGTTGTGAACCTTGGTTGTATTGAGTGTGTCTGACATTTGTTTGTGTTTAGTTCTGCGAAAGTCTTAAATAATTGGTTACTAGCTACTAACGCCTCAATTATCTCTATCTAAAAGTTCTGAAATTGGCGTAAAAACCCTCCCGAATCAGACGTTACAATGTTCCAAGTTCAGTTGTTCGGGGACCATCGTTAATAACTTCTGGACATATTTATTTGATTTGTACGACCATTCGTGTTCATTTGTTCCTACATTTAATCATTATTAACCAAAAAATTATTTAAAATGGCTGAAGCGTATTGTGTAAAGTGCAAAGCAAAAAGAGAGATGAAAGACTCTGCAGAAGTGGTAATGAAAAATCAGCGAAGAGCGTTGAAAGGAACTTGCCCAGAGTGCGGAACAGGAATGTTCAAAATCTTGGGTAAGGCTTAATAAGCCAAACCAATCTTTGCTCAACATTAGATGTTGAGTGCTTTGCAGTCTGAGTTGAAACGCTGAGACTTCAAAAAACTAAAGCCCCGATACGGAATCCGTATTGGGGCTTTTCATTTTCTAATTCATCGTAATGCAAGTGGAGAGAAACGTCTACTCGTTCCTCCTAAAACTGTCATCCAGAAAACGTATGCATGCATAATACTTTCAAACATTTGTTATGCATGCATCATATTTTTATACTTTCGAACTCCGATGTCAAAAAAGCGCCATTTACGTCCTGAAGAGAGTGTGTGTTTTACTACAAAAACCACATGGCATTCTATTTCCCGCTTGTATAATACAACGGGAGCTAAGCATGATGTAAGCGCTGCATCTGGGTTCGTTTTACTGAATATTGACCTTGAAAATGGTTCGCCAGCAACGAAGATTGCACCAGCCTTAGGCATGGAACCGCGCAGTCTGACACGAATGCTTAAAAGCATGGAAGATAAAGGCTATTTGTATCGGCAGGCTGACCCATCAGACGGACGCGTCATGCGGATTTTCTTAACAGAAGAAGGGAAGAAAAAACGAGAACTGGCAAAAATTGGAGTGGTCGCTTTCAACAAAGCAGTAAGAAGTCTTGTTCCAACTGAGAAGTTGGATGTATTCTTTGAAGTAGCCAACACGATTAATGAAATAATCGATAAGAAATCGATATACGATAAAGTAAATATCAATCAATTAAAAGTTGAGAATTAAAAATTAATAATGAAAACGACTGTGAGTCCAAACTGGTCGCTAGTCGCTTTTTACTAATCACTAAACAAAAAATGAAGAGAACTATTAAAAAAGTAGCAGTGCTTGGTTCTGGAGTGATGGGCTCGCGGATTGCGTGCCATTTTGCGAATGTCGGTCTAGAAGTGCTTTTACTTGACATCGTACCAAGAGAACCAAATGAACAGGAAGCGGCAAAAGGCTTGACAACCGAGCATCCTGCGGTTAGAAACAGAATTGTAAACGAGGCGTTGGCATTTGCCATCAAATCGAACCCAAATCCGCTTTACAAGAAGTCTTTCGCAGGTAGAATTACTACGGGAAACTTTACTGACGATATGGCTAAAATTGCTGATTGCGATTGGACCATTGAGGTTGTAATTGAGCGTTTAGACATTAAGCAACAGGTTTTTGCTAATGTTGAGAAATACCGTAAGCCAGGAACACTGATTACGTCTAACACTTCTGGTATTCCGATTAATCAAATGTTGGAAGGAAGAAGCGAAGATTTCCAGAAGCATTTCTGCGGAACGCACTTTTTTAACCCCCCACGATACCTGAAGTTGTTGGAGATTATTCCAACAGAAAAAACAGATCAAGAAGTGGTTGACTTCTTTATGGACTACGGTGATCGTTTCCTAGGAAAAACAATGGTGCTTTGCAAGGACACACCTGCTTTTATCGCCAACCGTATTGGTGTTGCAAGTATTCAAGCTTTATTCCACTTAGTGGAAGAAATGGACCTAACGGTAACTGAGGTTGATAAGATGACAGGGCCAATTTTAGGTCGTGCGAAGTCTGCAACTTTCAGAACTTGTGATGTAGTAGGATTAGATACGCTTGTTCTTGTTGCTGGCGGACTGAAAGCCAACTGTCCAGATGATGAAGCAAGAGCAACTTTCGAGATGCCGAGCTACATTTCTAAAATGACAGAGAAAGGCTGGTTGGGTTCAAAATCAGGTCAAGGTTTCTTCAAGAAGGAAGGCCAAACCATCCTTGAGTTGAACCTCAAAACAATGGAATACCAAGAAGCTGCTAAAGTTGACTTTCCTACTTTGAAAGCAGCAAAAGCTGAAGACAACCTGAAAGCAAGAATGAAAATTCTTGCTGGCGGAACGGACAAAGCAGGTGAATTCTACAGAAAAGCATTCTACGGTTTGTTCCAATATGTATCAAACCGAATTCCTGAGATTACGGAAGACCTATATAAGATAGATGATGCTCTTGGTGCTGGTTTCGGCTGGAAATTGGGGCCATTTGCTACTTGGGATGCATTAGGCATTGCCGAAACGGCAAAGCTCATGGAAGAAGTAGGAAAAAAACCTGCTCAGTGGGTTTATGAAATGCTTGCTGCTGGTTGCGATACTTTCTATTCTGTGAAGAACGGAAAGCAGATGTATTACGATATTCCTTCTAAGTCTTACAAAGTTGTTGCTGGAACGGAAGATCTTATCATTCTAGACAACCTTCGCGAAACCAATGTAGTTTGGACCAACAGCGGAGCAACCATCTTCGATATCGGTGATGGCGTTTTAAACTTGGAATTCCACTCGAAGATGAACACCATCGGAAGTGAAATTCTTCAAGGAATTAACAAAGTCATTGATCTTGCCGAAGGCGAAGCAAAATGGAAAGGAGTTGTAATTGCCAACAATGGTGAAAACTTCTCTGCTGGAGCCAACCTTGGAATGATTTTCATGCTTGCTGCACAGCAGGAAGTTGAAGAATTGGATATGGCTGTTAAGACTTTCCAAGATACGGTAATGAGAATTCGTTACTCGTCAATTCCAGTTGTTTCTGCACCTCATGGTATGGCTTTGGGTGGCGGTTGCGAAATCTGCCTGCATTCTGATAAAGTTGTTGCAGCAGCAGAAACATATATCGGACTTGTTGAATTTGGAGCGGGAGTTATTCCTGCCGGAGCAGGATCGAAAGAAATGGCTTTGAGAGCTTCTGACGACTTTCAGGCAAACAACTTGGAGCTTCCAGCTTTGAGAGAGCGTTTCTTGACTGTTGGTATGGCTAAAGTTGCTACATCGGCAGAAGAAGCATTCGAACTAGGCATCTTCCGTAAGGGAATTGATGAGGTTTGTGTGAGTTCGGAAAGACGAATTGCGAGAGCAAAACGTGCCGTTCTTGAATTGCATGAGCAAGGTTATACTCAACCAGTTGAAAGAACAGATATTAAGGTATTGGGCAAGAAAGGCCTTGGAATTTTCGTTGCAGGTGCACGGAGCATGGAAAGCGCCAAGTACATTTCTGAACATGACAGAATTATTTCTGAAGAGTTTGGTTACGTTTTGGCAGGAGGCGACCTCTCAGCAGCAACGGAAGTATCTGAACAATACTTGCTTGGTTTAGAGCGGAAAGCATTCTTAAAACTAGCCATGACCAAAAAGTCGATGGAAAGGATGCAGAGTCTTGTAACCACCGGAAGACCACTAAGAAACTGATCCTTTCCTTTGAATAACAAGGGAACGCAATGTCAAAGCTACGTGTCAAATTCATTCTCATATTTCTGCTCTTCGCAGCTCCGTTGGTACTCTTCGGTCAGTCTTCACAACGACCAAAGTTTTCTCCGAGGAAGGATAAACACAGAAACGTCAAGGATGAATTTGACCGTAAGCAAGGACTTTGGAAACTCTATTCCGCCTCGCGATTGCTTATTGCCGAAATCGAATATCAGAACAACAAAAAACACGGCATGTCCATGCGATATTATCCGCACACGGGTGAACTTATGGAACAAGCCGAGTATTTCGATGGCAAAAGGCATGGCGAGTTTCGCAAGTTCTACTATACAGGAACCACCAAAATGGAGGGAGAGTATGACAAGAATAAGCGAACAGGTTATTGGGTCAGATACTATCACAACACGGGCGAAGTCAGCTCGGAAGGTTCGTATGAACGAGGAAAGAAGGATGGAGATTGGAAATATTACAGCTCGTTCGGAGACCTCAAATACATTTATACGTACATGAAAGACTCGCTGATAGCCAAAAATGGAGTTTCGATTGCAGAATTAGAAAGACTAGAGAACGAAAAGAATCAAACGATAAACATTAAATAAAATGGACGCATATATAATTGCAGGATACAGATCAGCCATCGGAAAGGCACCAAGAGGAGTTTTTAGATTCTCTCGCCCGGATGATTTGGCTGCTGAGGTCATCAAACATTTGGTGGCATCGGTACCTAATTTAGACAAAGACACAATTGACGATGTAATGGCCGGCTGTGCAACACCAGAAGCAGAACTAGGATTAAACATCGGTAGAATGATCTCATTAATGGGATTGGATACCGTGAAAGTTCCTGGAGTTACTGTGAACAGGTATTGTTCTTCAGGTTTGGAAACCATTGCTATGGCAGCAGCAAAGATTAATGCTGGAATGGCCGACTGCATCATTGCAGGTGGTGTTGAAAGCATGAGCCCAATGCCCTTTGGTGGATGGACCGTTACTCCAAACTATGAAGTTGCTAAGCATCACTCAGAGTGGTATTGGGGAATGGGATTGACTGCTGAAGAAGTTGCTGAGAAGTACAACATCAGCCGCGAGGATCAGGATATTTTCTCTGTTCGTTCGCATGATAGAGCTTTGGCGGCTATCGCAAGCGGAAGATTCAAGGATGATATTGTTCCTATCACTCTAAACGAGGTTTATTTGGATGCAAACGAAAAGCGTCAAGAGCGTTCTTTTATAGTTGATACGGATGAAGGTCCACGTAAAGGATCTAACGTTGCTGCACTTTCAAAGCTTCGTCCAGTTTTCAAAACTGGTGGTTCTGTAACTGCTGGTAACTCTTCTCAAACTTCAGATGGTGCTGCCTTTGTAATGGTGGTTTCTGAGAAGAAATTGAAGGAACTTGGCATTCAGCCAATTGCAAGAGTTGTTTCTTATGCTGTAACAGGTTTAGAGCCTCGCGAGATGGGTGCTGGTCCTATCACTGCAATTCCAGCAGCATTGAAACAAGCTGGATTGAAGCAGACTGACCTTGACATTATCGAATTAAACGAAGCATTCGCTTCTCAGTCATTGGCAGTTGTTCGCACACTTGGTTTAGATGACACGAAAGTGAACGTGAACGGTGGAGCTATTGCTCTCGGTCACCCACTCGGTTGTACTGGTGGAAAATTGACTGTTCAGGTATTGAACGAACTAAAGAAAACGGGTGGTAAATACGGAATGGTAACCATGTGTGTGGGAACAGGGCAAGGTGCTGCTGGAATTTTTGAGATGATGTAAAAAAACAATGAGGCGTTAAGCTGGTTATTTAATAGCTAATGCTTCGTATAACTACAAACTATAAACAATAATAATTCACAATGGAAACGGTAGAAAAAAAGGCCCTCCAAGGTGGTGAATGGCTCATTAGAGAGACAGACTGCCAAGATGTTTTCACTCCAGAAGAGTGGACAGAAGAGCAACAAATGATTGCTCAAACTTGTCGTGATTTCATCGCACAAGAAGTAACCCCAAACTTGGATCGTATTGATTCAATGGAAGAAGGTTTGATGAAGGGTTTGATGGACAAAGCAGGTGAGCTTGGTCTATTGGCAATCACAGTTCCTGAGGAGTATGGTGGTATGGGTGCCAGCTTCAATACAAGCGTATTGGTAGCAGAAGCAACCGGCATGGGTCACTCATTCTCAGTTGCAATTTCTGCTCATACGGGTATTGGAACACTTCCTATTCAGTATTACGGAAATGCAGATCAGCATGCTCGTTACTTGCCTGGCTTAGGTTCAGGAGAAATGAAAGCTGCTTATGCTTTGACGGAGCCAGGTTCTGGTTCTGATGCCAATTCAGGAAAAACAAAAGCCGTTCTTTCTGAGGATGGAAAACATTACATCCTGAACGGACAGAAAATGTGGATTACGAATGCAGCGTTTGCAGATGTATTCACGGTTTTTGCAAAAATTGATGACGACAAAAACCTTTCAGCCTTTATCGTTGATGGAGATTCAGAAGGTCTGACTTTAAATGCTGAAGAGAAGAAACTCGGCATCAAAGGTTCTTCTACACGCCAGATTTTCTTCAATAATATGAAGGTTCCTGTAGAGAATTTGCTTTCTGAAAGAGGAAACGGATTCAAAATCGCTGTAAACATCCTAAATATTGGACGTATCAAACTTGGTGCTGCTGCTATTGGAGGTGGAAAACAGTCTATTACACAATCTGTAAACTACGCCAACGAGCGTGAGCAATTCGGTCGTCCTATTTCTAAATATGGTGCTATCCAGTACAAGTTGGCACAACAAGCCATTCTTACTTGGGTCAACGAAACCGCTACTTATCGTGCTGGTCAGGATATCGAAAACTGCATTGACAGCTTTATCGCTGAAGGAATGGATCCGGAACAAGCAAAACTTAAAGGTGTAGAGTCATACGCTGTTGAATGCGCTATGTTGAAGGTGTTTGGCTCTGAGGCTGCAGATTATGTTGTTGATGAAGCTGTTCAGATTTATGGTGGAATGGGCTTTAGCGCAGAAGCTCCCGCAGAGCGTGCTTACCGCGATGCTCGAATCAACAGAATCTTTGAGGGAACCAATGAAATCAACCGAATGCTTACAGTTAACATGCTGTTGCAGAAAGGTTTGAAAGGCGAAATGGACCTAATGGGACCAGCGCAGAAAGTTGCTGGCGAATTGATGAGTATTCCAGAATTAGCTGAAGCTGATGATTCGCTTTTTGCTAAGGAAAAAGGCTACTTAAAAAACTTCAAGAAAGCTGCTTTGATGGTAGCTGGATCTGCTGTTCAGAAATTAGCTACTAGCTTAGGAAAAGAGCAAGAAGTTCTGATGAACATTGCAGACATGCTAATCGGAATCTACACGGCAGAATCTGCATTGCTGCGTGCCGAGAAAATCGCAAGTGTACAAGGAGAAGCTGCTGCTTCCATTCAAATTGACATAGTTCGAGTTTATATCACAGATACTGCCGACAACATTTGGAAATGGGGTAAAGACGCCATTTCTTCTTATGCCGAAGGCGATGAGTTGAAAATGATGGGACTTGGATTGAAACGATTCACGAAAACGGACATCTACAATTCTAAAAATGCACGTAGAAGAATTGCACAAGTGATTATTGACGAGAACAAATATCCTTGGTAGAGACGCAATGCTTGCGTCTCTATTCTAGGGAATTCTAATCAAAAAGGTTAGGCCCCGAACAGCGCAAGCCGTTCGGGGCTTATTTTTACCCCGTGAAGCAAAACAATCTCATATCAAGTATTCTAGTTCCAGTAATTCTGGTGAGTGTATTGGTATTGATAAAATTGGCTGAAGTTGTTTTTGAAACCAGCTTTGTTCAATTCGGAATATTCCCACGGAAAGTATCTGGACTTCTTGGCATTCTAAGCTTCCCATTCATTCATGGAGATTGGAAACACGTTTTCAACAACTCCTCTGCCCTACTCGTTCTGGGTTCCATGCTGTATTTCTTTTATCGAGAAGTAGCTTCTCGCTCACTTTTTTGGATTTACCTGCTCAGTGGTGTGTGGCTTTGGGTTGGTGGTAGAGCCAACATTCACATTGGCGCCAGCGGAGTTGTTTACGGACTTTTCGGGTTCCTGTTTGTAAGTGGATTGCTGCGCAAACACCTCAAATTGATGGCTCTTTCCATGCTAGTCGTTTTTCTCTACGGCAGCTTAGTTTGGGGCATATTTCCCGTTGATGAGACCATTTCCTATGAAGGTCACTTACTAGGTTTATTTGCTGGAATCATTGTCGCCTTAGTGTTTCGTAAGCACGGAACTCAACGCCCCAAATACTCATGGGACTTGGTGGATGAAGAGGAAGTTCCAGCTTGGTTTCCTGACGCTGAACGGGAAAGGCGCCAACAGGCAGAGAAACAACTGCAAGAACAGCAAGTAAAAAACCAGAACAGCACAACTCCAGTCTCCATAAAATACGTTTACAAAAAAAATGGAGATTGAAGCCCCAAGACCGCTAGACCGCGTTATTTCCTTTGCGCTTTACGGAGGTCTGGGCATAACTACAGAAGTATTTTTTACGGCTATTAGCGACCTAATTAGCAGCGGAAACTTCGAAGACTTATCCCTAAAAGGATATAGCTATATATGGATATTTCCAATTTATGGCTCCACATCCATTCTATTTCCTTTCTTCTTCAGAATGATTAAAAAATGGCCGCGTCTGGCGCGTTACGCTTTCTACGGAGTTGGCATTTTATTCGTGGAACTCATTGCCGGTTTCCTCCTCGAAAAACTGACGGGTACTTGTCCGTGGGAATACCAAGTAGGTTGGCATTTTCAAGGTTATATCCGATTCGATTACCTACCACTTTGGGTCGGGTTTGGTGTAATCATCGAAGAATTTCATCTTTTTCAAAGACGGCTTGGTCTGGTTAAATAAAAGCCAGTACTAACCTATTTACTGATGGAGATATCATCGAAAAAATCTCTCAGTTCAGAAATCATCATCGCGGTTGCACCCCAAACCGTGTGTCCATCAACCTTGAAATAAGGCGTCTTAATTTTAAACCCCGTTTTCAAGGTGATTTCCTTTTCTCCAACAATATCATCTCTAAAAAGATAACTGAGTTCAGGTGTATGAATGGATTCAACTTCGTGATTATCAGGAATAAAGTTTGGTCGCGATTTCAATACACCCAACACAGGATAGACCAGAAAATTACTTGGCGGAATATAAAGCTGCGTAAGCTGACCAATCACTTTTACATCATCTGGCTTAATGTTCACTTCCTCCTCTGCTTCGCGAAGCGCAGCTTCCACAATCCCCTTATCCGACTCCTCTAATTTTCCTCCAGGAAAGCTGACTTGCCCGCTATGTGTTCCATCATAATCTGGCCGCTTCATAAGTACGGTTCGCAGCACCCCATTATCTGGATAAAGCGCAATTAGTACCGCACCAATTCTTGCCGTTGATGTATCCTGTTTAAAGGAAGTAGCAGCCTTTTTCCGCAACCCTCCAGCCATTTTCAACTGCGCAGCAAGCCCCGGCAACGGACTACTCATCCGTTCAGAAAGTCTAGCTGTTAGTTCATCCATCATTAAGAACAAAGATAGTAGGTAGGCGTTCAGTCATAACCTAACTTTGAACTCAAATTATACCTAATGCAATCCTTCGGACAACAACATCTCGCTCCCACTTTTTATATCGACAGTGACAATCCTGAAATTGTGGCTTTCGCAAAAAAGCACATTGGCGAAGCCACCACTGATAAGGAAAAAGCAGTGAATCTATATTATGCGGTGAGGGATGGTTTCCGATACAACCCGTACAATTTACATATGGGCGCAGAAGAAGTTACTGCCAGTGCCTTGCTTAAAGTTGGCGAAGGTCACTGTATTGATAAGGCTATTTTCTTGGCTGCATGTGCAAGAGCCGTTGGAATTCCATCAAGACTAGAATTTGCTGATGTGAAAAATCACATCAGCAGCGAAAAATTCGTTCAGCTTCTGAAAACCGACATCTTCGCAATGCATGGTATAACTCAGTTTTTTATTGATGGGAAATGGGTGAAATGCACGCCAGCATTTAACAAGGGACTTTGCATGCTTTATAATGTGGAACCGCTTGATTTTGATGGGGAAAACGACAGCATGTTCCATGAATTCGACAAGAACGAAAACAAGTTCATGGAATACGTTGGACAACACGGTGTGTTTGATGATTTCCCGCGAGAGTATTTTGTGGCAGTGATGGTTCTAAACTATCCACACTTATTCGATTACAAACAGCTACGAAAAGTATTGGTGGATGATAAAATTCCCGAAATGGAAACGGGAAACCATTGATTTCGAACTTTTCACTTTACCTCGATATCTTCTCCAAGCCAGTTTTTACCGATGATGAGTTTATGCTCGTTTTCGGTGAGGTCGGCCAGCACACAACTCACCTTTCTATATTCCCAGCGCGAAGACAGGTTGATACCAATCTCAAGTTCAGCCGTATAAAGCTGCTGACCATTCCAATCAACCAATCCTGTTACTTTTCCGTTGACAGTTCTTCCTTGGTCATCGGCATTCCTTAGCTTGAAGCTAATTTGTTTGGTCACGTTTTTCTCTTTCGGAAAAGAAGCATTCATCACGGCAATACTAGAAGCATTGATAATCGTGTATTCAGAATTTGAATCCAGTTCCGCCTTCCAATAAACATTCGATTCTTTTACCTGCACCGTTTCCAGAGGTGAAAGAGTTGTTTTTTGCGCCTGAACCGTAAATGATACAAGAACGAAAAGAAGAAAAATGAAGATGTTTTTCATTTGGGTGAAAATTATTCCAACAAATTTAGCAACTAGAGACAACCCTCCAGAAACGTCCCCGTCTTTAAAGCAGACATTCCACTTTTTTCCCGAGGGAGTTGAGCATTTGTTTTCTTTGAAAACATAAGTTCAGCTCCCTTTCCCTTTTACCTTATTTGAGTAGCTTGAACCATGAGCCCACGTTTGGGTTAACCTTGTAATAGCGATGAACTTCCTCGGCCACATTTTTCTTACGCCAAATGATGATGAAATCCTTTTAGGAAATTTCATTGCTGATTCTGTCAAGGGAAATCCTGAGAAATTCTATTCAGGTAAAATAGTTGAGGGCATTCGTTTTCACCGTGCCATTGATGAATTCACAGACAAACATCCGTTGGTGAAGCAAGGCGTTGCACGTTTTAGAAACACACAAGCTCGATATGCAACCGTTGTAATCGATGTGATATATGACCACATCTTAGCAAGCAAATGGACCGAATTCCATACCCTTGAGCTGAATGATTTAGCCCAATCTGTTTATCAAAGATTGGAAGCACAGAGTAACCATTTCCCGGCTCCCGTTAAACGCTATTTTCCGTACATGCAAGAACAAAACTGGCTTTACAACTACCAGTTTGAATGGGGTATTTTGAAGGCATTGGAAGGTTTGGACAGGCGCTCTGCCAATGAAACACAGATGCACTTGGCATTGGATGTTTACAAAGAATCGGAAGCCGAATTTTTAGCAGAGTTCAGAGAATTTATTGCCGATGCACAGCAAATGTCGCGCAATTATTTCTCCGGCTGAAGCGAAGTCATGGGAATCAAACTCACGCCTTTGTAGTAATAGCCAAGTATTTGGCTGTAGGTATAACCACTTTCGGCCATATTCATAGCGCCCTGCTGGCAGAGACCAACGCCATGTCCGTAACCGCGGCCAACAAACTCAATGTTTCCATCATTCATCTTCAAATCAAAATACGTGGAGCGCAATTGTAGCAATCTTCGCATTTGAGCTGTTTCCATGGAATCCGTTTTCAGAGTGAAATACTTTTTTCTGTCAGGTTGATTAAAGCTCCAATTCTCCAGTTCCTCCACGTTTGTCTTAAATCCCAACTGCGTGATGAATTCATCGACCGGAATCGTTTTTTCCCAAACAGCACTTCGGCTTTTAAGACAGAAAGTATCTTCTACAGAAGTGAGATAAGACCTTGGTTCCCTCCATACATCTTCTGAATTCGAAGTTTGCCCTCCACAATTAGCGTGAAATGCACTCAAAATAAGATCGTTTCCATGGTCAACCATCACCAATCCACTAGTTGCAGATGTCGCTTTCACAACATCATTCGTTGCCAATTTCAATCCAGAATATACTTGGCAATGCTCGTGGTCGCACAAATCATAACCATCAATTACATGCCGTTCTAAGTTCCGAACCGCATACGTTCGGCAAATAATACTCTGAATCTTATAGTATTCTTCGGCTGCGCCATATCCAACTTCAGACTGTACAACGCGTGCCACGTATCGCTCTATACTTACATGATTAACAACTTTTAAAACCCCGTCCGAAGCGGAAACACTCAGCTTATCGAAATAAGAATAGTCACTTTTTTCGTCATTAAAACGAACCCGACAACTTGGTGATTTTCCTGAACCAACGAGTTGTAAAGATGAAATTGTGTCATTCAATCCAAAGGGGGATTTGACAAGCAACCGTTCTCCAGCAGTTGAAACTGATATGGCATCATCCGATTTGAAGACGTAAATCGTATCCCCATCTTCCGTAAGCAGAACATACTTGCTATCTGTTGGTGAGAACAGGAAAGTGGAAATGGTCTTTCGATTCATCAGTCCAACAGCAATGTCTTGGGAGAAAACCGCAGACAGCTGAAATGCGATTATGGAAAACACCAAAATGGAACATCTCAATAACGATTGAAGCCAACCGATTCTTCCATGTTTGTAAGCAGATATAAACTCGTACTTGTTTCCGTTGACCATTCCTTAAAAACGAATATTTTTGTATACTCAATGAATTGCCGAAAATAACCCGAAAACGGGCAAATCTATGTTGTTAAAAGCCCGTATTATTTTCTTCTTTTTCCTTGTTGTCTTATCATTCAACGGATTTGCTCAGGTTAGTTTTGATAGCCAAGAAGAGCTTGAAAAAGCAGCAAACGAATTCTTTGATGCAAGTAATTATGCCAAAGCGAAGCCGTTGTTTTCGCAATTATTGAGCAAGGAAGCCCTCAATCCTGATTACAACTATCGTTTTGGGGTGTGCATACTTTTCACCGAGTCCGACCCGTTGAAACCACTACCCTACATTGAAGGTGGCGCCAACAGCAAAGGAGTAAACATTGAAGCATACTATTTTCTAGGCAAAGCGCTTCAGTTTAATTACAGGTTTGATGATGCGATAATCGCATTCCAAAAGGCCAAAAGTGCTGGTTTGAACAAGCCAAATATCGATTTAGACAGAAGTATTGAAGAATGTAGGAACGGCAAGATCCTTTACAATCCTTCTATTGATTTTCAGCCAGCACAGAACAAAGAAGTTATCGCAAGCGAGTTTTATCGACCGTATGATTTTAGAAAGCTAAAAGGGAAGGTGATTCCGATGCCGCCCGATTTCAAAACCAATTACGACAAGAAAAACCTCATCGGAACGGTTATTTACACACCAACCAATAGTCAGACTTTAGTATATGCTAGCTATGGAGATGATGGTGCAAATGCAAAAGACCTCTACCGTGTAAACCGCTTGCCGAATGGCGAATTGGCATTGCCGCTGCGTTTACCCAATACCATCAACACCAAATATGATGAGGATTACGCTTTTTACGATGAAGAATCCCAGACGCTTTTCTTTGCTTCCAAGGGGCATAATTCAATGGGCGGTTTTGATGTGTTCAGTTCAATGTATGACGCAAATGAGAACACGTGGTCGACACCTTTGAACCTTCAGTATCCTATAAATTCACCTTATGATGATTTTCTTTATGTGAGCGACCCAGATAGGAAAGTGGCATTTTTCACTACTCAAAGAGATGTTGAGGCAGGTAAACTGCGTGTGATGAAAATGTTGCTTAACGACCCGCAACAAGTTGAAGTTTCCGTTTTAGAAGGGACTTTTGATGATAGGACAGATTCTGTTTACAACTATGCAGCGCTAACCGTTTATGACCCTGCTACACACGAGGTAGTTGGTAAGTATAGGAGTCATAAACAAACGGGCAAATACTTACTCATTCTTCCTCCACAGAACGACTATAAAATGGATGTGGGGCCTCGCGAAGCCAATGGTTTCACGTTTAACCTAGATGTACCGAAGCAGGAATCAATCAATGCTTTACAACAGGGTATTGTGTATGACGCATCTGGCGAAAATGGAACCGTTACGGTTATCAATTACTTCGATGCAACGGGCAAGCCTGATTCAGTTGCGTTTGCCGAAAGTCGTTCTCTAGCCGAAATTCAGGAACAAATGGTTGACATGCCTGAACCTACCGAGGTTTTAGCTTCTGCGCAAAAAACCAATAACGAGGAGAAAAAGGCAGAGGAACTAGCTCTAGCTGAAAAAGCCACGAGAGATTCTTTACAGCAAGCTCAACAGATTACTCTTGAAGTACAGCGAAAAGCTGAAGAGTCTGCTAAACAAGCGAGCTTGGTTGCGGAAAAAGCTAAGGAAGATTCTCTAAAACAAGTAGCGGAATTAGCACTTCAAGAAAAAAACAAAGCAGAAAAAGCTACAAAAGAAGCAGCTCTAGCTGAAGCGGAAAAAGAGCGCTTAGATGCTATTCGCGAAGCGGAAGAGGGTGCGTTGGCGTTTCTAAAAAAAGAAGATGCTGCAAAGGCCGAAAAGGCAAGACAGGATTCGTTGAAGCAAGCTGAAGAAATTGCCATAAAAGAAAGGGCCAAGATTGACGCGGCTGTAGAACAAGTCGAATTGGCTAAAACGGAAAAAGAGCGATTAGCAGCTATTCGCGAAGTAGAAGAGGACGCAGTAAATCTATTAGAAAAAGAAACCACAGCGAAAGCTGAAAAAGCAAAACAAGACTCTCTTGAAGAATTGGCGCTAACAAAACAAGTGGCTGCTACTGAACGAACTGCTGAGTCTTTAGAAAAAGAACTTGTTGCTAAAGCTTTGGCCAAAGCTGCGCAGGATAGTACTCAGGAAGTTGAGGCGTTTGAGAAACTTAGAGCCTCGCATTTAGCGGCACGAGCAAAACGCGACTCAATTAATCAGGCAATTGAACTAGCAGAACAACAAGACTTACGAGAAAAAACCAGGGCTGAAGAAGCTGCAAAGCAAGCCGAACTAGCAAAAGCAGAAAAGGAACGCGTAGATGCTATTAGACAAGTGGAGGAAGAATCTCTTGCTCTATTAGAAAGGGAAACAGCTGCTACGGTAGAAAAGGCAAAACAAGATTCTCTCGCAGAAGTGGCACTTGCCGAGCAAATAGCCAATCAACAAAGGGCTGTTGAGGTTACTATCGAACAAGAAAAGGAACTCCAACTCAACCTGCTAAATGAACGCAAGGATGTTTTGACGGAGATGAAAGAGGTTGAGTTAAAAGCCAAATTGGCTGAAAAAGAACGCTTGGCTACCTCTAATCGAGAGGTTGAGTTTGCAAAGCAGCAGGCGATGAAAGATTCATTGATTCAGCCTGAATTGGTTGATAATTCGGAAGTAAAAGACGCAGAGATTTCTTACGATGAAATATTGAAGGAAATGGCAGAAAAGGAGGCTAAGATTCTGGAAGAACCGGGAGTTATTGAGACTGCATCTCTAAGCAGTACTGGGGTAGACTCATCATCAAATACAGTGGTAGCCGCGTCAGATACATCTGAAACGGACTTAGCCAAAGAGACTCCATCTGAAACTAAAACACTATCTGCATCTGAGCTTTTCTTGCAAACTATCGCCAAACTAGAAGCGCAGAAAAACGAGCAGGAAAACCTTGTGGTAAATGAAAACAAGGCTCTCGAAAAGGTACAATCAGATAGGAAACTAGCGAATGCAGAAGCGGCCAGGGCTGCTGATACAACGGGCTCCAAAACTGGCTCTCAGGATAGAATAGGAGTTGATAGCCAAGCTAACGCGCTGGTTAATGACACTACCGATATAGAAACGATGTCAATTGCTTTGAAAAGTGATGCAAACCCAGCGGAATACCTTGCTGCTCTGAATAAAATAGAAAGCGAGATTGCGAAGGATGCTGAGATAAATAAGGACAAGACTTATGAACTAAAAAAGCTCAATTCAGGGCCTACCTCAAACAAAAAAGAGGTGGAACCCGCTTTACAAGCTAAGATTGATGCTGACCGCAAGGCCTTGGCAGCACATCAAAAAATTGCCGTTGAAAAAGAAAGAGTTCTAAATGAACAGATGCAGCGTGATAGAAAAACAGTTACATCTATTGATGAAGCAGCAGAAGAGGAGCTTGCCGCGATAGAAAGTGAAATTTTCAACGAGTTAAACCCAAGTGTAGATAAGAAGGGAAAGGCTGCTACAAAAGGCACAGTAGTAACGACTGAAGTTGAACCTTCCGTGGCTGAAATAAAACCGGAGGTTACAGAAAAGCTAGAGGCCGCAAGTAAAAAAAAGGGAGAGATTAAAACAGAAGTGGCAGTTGAGAATTCCGAACAGGAGGTAGAAATCGTTTCTTCTTCTGAACAAGAAGTTTTGGATGCACTTGCAGAGTTTGATGAAATATTAAGTGCAAATGAAGATGCAGCAGAAATGCCAGTTACAACCGAAGAAGTAGAAGCGGTTGAGGTGGAAACGCAACCCGAACTAACTAAAGCAGAAAAGGAGCGTTCAGAGGCTACTCGAAAAGCCGAAGAAGAAACGCTGATTTTATTACAGAAAGAAACTGCAGAAAAGGCAAGACAGGATTCGCTAAAGCAAGCTGAAGAAATTGCCTCACAAGAAAAAACTAAGCTTGAAGAAGCCGCGCAGCTAATAGAGTTGGCTAAAGCAGAAAAGGAAGCCCTGACTTTATTAGAGGAAGAAAAGACCGAAAAAGAGAAACAAGATTCGCTGAAAAAAACTAAAACTGAAGCAGCAGCAAAGCAACCCGAACTTACTGAGGTAACAACTGAATCTGAGCTTCCTACCAAAGAAGTTATTGTAACCCCAGTTGTAGAAACCCCTCGAGCAGAAATTACCTACAATAAGACGGAAGTAACTGAGCCAGCAGCTACCAGCAATACACAGCCAGAGACAAAACCATCAGCTAGTCCGTATTCTGAAGATAGCGTTGGTGAAATCCCTTTCATGACTCCTGCGTTGAGGAATTATGGAGCGCGTAAGCCTTCGTTTGATAAGATTGAAGATTCTTCAATGCGAAGAATGATTAAGCGAATGCGTTCCGAGGATATTGGTCGAATTGCGGTTCTTAAAAACATGAAGAATGATTGGGTGGATGCAGGTAAATCCGCAGAATCACTAGAGGATATCAAAGAGAACCTTAGAAATAAGGATGTTTTGGAATCGGTTGCTTCTGCACCTTCTAGAGAGGAGTTTGTAAGGCAACCATTTGATAAGAACACGCTTAGGAAACGTAAGAATGTGCATTATAAACTTGAATTTCAAATCAGTACTGCTGGGGTCTCAGAAACTATTTCGGAAACAATGACTCCAGAGCAAGCCATTTCTTTCACCATGCCTGAATTTGACCTGCAAACTGGGTACTACCAAACATTGGCCGATGCCAATTCCGATTATAGGGACTACCGAAGTAGAGGATTTGAAAGGGTTAGAATCATTCCTTATCTAAACAATGAGCCTGTTCTGCTGTCTGACGTTACAGAAGCCCCGTTTATCGATTAATATTCTTATCCCGTCAACGAAAAGTATATCTTCAACCGCAGATTTAAATAATGAAGTACGACCCACTGGCTAATCTAGACCTCGAAGTTGAATTCCAACAGGAACTTGACGAATTGGTGCAAGCACCAAAAACCTTGATTATACACAACGATGAATTCCATTCTTTCGATTTTGTGATTGAAACATTGATTGAGGTTTGTGGACATGAGCCTCTGCAGGCTGAGCAATGTACGTTCATCATTCATTATAGTGGGAAATGTGCTGTGAAAACTGACATGTTCAGCAAGCTTCAACCCGTTTGGGCACGAGTGATTAATCTTGGACTTACGGCAACAATTGAAGACATTCCTAAAATGGCTAAATGATAACCGGGGTAGTCATTGCACTTCTTCTTCTTGGTATTCTGCTTTTGCTTCTCGAAATTCTATTTGTCCCGGGAACAACAATCGTTGGTGTTGGTGGAATTATTCTGTTAGCAATCGGTATATATCTGGCGTATGATTTTATCGGGCCAACTGCTGGACACCTTTCACTAGCATCTAGTGTAGCTGTGATTTTTCTGGCACTCATCGTTCTATTAAAAGGAGAAACATGGAAGCGAATGGCGCTTGACACCAACTTGGAGGGGAAAAGCGTTGAGCAATTAGAAAAGTTGGTGGTTATTGGAGAAAGAGGAAAAACTATTAGTAGATTGAACCCAGTTGGAAAAGCATTGTTTAATGATAAGATTCTGGAAGTTTCTACAACGGGTGAATTTGTTGACGAAGACGTAAATATCGAAGTTGTGAAACTTGACTGGAATAGAATTAAAGTAAAAACCGTTTAAAAAGACCATTATGGCATTACCTATTTTAATTGCATTAGTTGTTTTCTCTGTAGTCATTCTTTGGCTCTTTTTCTATTATGTACCACTCGGGTTGTGGATTACGGCAATCTTTTCTGGTGTGCCAGTTGGCATCGGTGCGCTTATCGGAATGCGCTTGCGCAAGGTGCCGCCAACAGTTATTGTAAACGCCATGATTAGCGCCACCAAGGCTGGTCTTACTGTGGACCGTGACGCTCTTGAAGCGCATTATCTAGCAGGAGGAAGTGTGCAGAACGTAACGTTCGCCCTTATATCTGCTGATAAGGCGAATATTCCATTAGATTTTAAAATGGCTACAGCCATCGACCTTGCTGGGCGAGATGTATTGCAGGCTGTACAAATGTCTGTTAATCCAAAAGTGATTGATACGCCTCCCGTAACCGCAGTTGCAAAAGATGGTATTCAGCTTATCGCAAAAGCACGAATTACAGTGCGTGCCAATATTTCGCAATTAGTTGGTGGTGCTGGAGAAGACACTATACTTGCGCGTGTTGGCGAAGGCGTAGTTTCATCTATTGGTTCTGCAGAGTCGCACAAGAAGGTGCTTGAAAATCCCGATTCAATTTCAAAAGTTGTTTTGGCGAGAGGACTGGATTCAGGAACTGCATTTGAGATTCTTTCCATTGACATTGCAGATGTTGATATAGGTAAGAACATTGGTGCGGAGCTTCAAATGGACCAAGCAGAAGCTGATAAGAATATCGCGCAAGCAAAAGCTGAAGAAAGAAGAGCAATGGCTGTAGCTGTTGAACAGGAAATGAAGGCTAAAGCGCAAGAGGCACGTGCAAAGGTTATTGAGGCTGAAGTTCAGATTCCTCAGGCAATGGCAGAGGCTTTCCGTAATGGAAACCTTGGAATCATGGATTATTATAAGTTTGAGAACATCAAGGCTGATACTGAAATGAGAAGTTCTATCGCCAAACCTAGTGACAAGGGTTCTGATAAGACCTCGAAGTAAATTCAGATAATTTTTAAACGAAGAAAGGCGCGGTGATATCACCGCGCCTTTCTTCGTTTAAAAAAAGATGGTTACTACTTAATCAGCACGCCAGTAGCTTCAAAAGTTATAGCTAATTCTGGTTCAGTAATAGCGTCAATTTCTTCCTGTGTAGCGTTAGCATCTTCTGCCAAATGCTTTAAGAAATCCACATCAATAGTATCATAGATAGCTAGGCCTTTCATGGTCATTGTACTTCCTGCTGCATCCAACGGTACAAAGAACCCGTAGTCCTTGAAAGAAACACGCATGGACTCGCCATCCCCCATATCCACTTTCATCCAGCACCCTTTTTTCTGGCAGCATTCCTGAATCGTTCCTTCGACAATGAATTCGTTGGTAGAATCGTTCATCAAAGTCGCAACCTCTGCTGGCGATACAACTTCAGTCACTTCAAACTCTTCTCCGTACCAACCAGCGTTGGTGGCAACGGCCTCTTCGGTGGTTTCTTGTGATTGTCCGCCACAAGCGGCCAGTAAGAAAATAGATACAATTGGAATCAGGTATTTCATGTTTTATGTTTTTTGATTTTCGGGGCAAAAGTAGGATTCTCTGAAGTACAGAGACCTCCGAGGTTTCCAAAACCTCAGAATGACAAACGGTTGTCATACTGACGAAGGAAGCATCTCTATTTTGTATGCAGTAGTTCTGAGGTTCCTCGTTCCTCGGAATGACAAACGGTTGTCATGCTGACTGGTCTAGCCCCCTAAAAATCGGACAATTTAGTTTCAGGTTTTAAAAGTAGTCAATTGAGTGGGTAGATTTGCATTCGCAAGAACGACCGAAGGTGATCTTTGAACCGATGGTTGTTGAAGTGTTCC
>Ga0222650_1000669_pt1 | contig 24428 bp, 23 predicted proteins | sample AntAcemetagen367_FD_179820 | JGI IMG/M metagenome (GOLD analysis project Ga0222650, IMG submission 179820) | Saline water microbial communities from Ace Lake, Antarctica - #367 | ecosystem: Environmental > Aquatic > Non-marine Saline and Alkaline > Saline | place: Antarctica: Ace Lake... | reverse complement strand
TTTGCGAGGAATTGAACCATCTTGAGAGTCTATATCCGGGGACAGACTTGCGTATCGTCTTTGAAACAATCCGGGATTGAGGGCCAAAAAACGCAATGCTGGAATAGGCCTATGTCAGGAGGTCTGAGGTTAGCTTTCCATCAATGACCCATCGGCACCGTCTGCTTTTGCAAAGCGCCTGCATCATGCTTCCACTTGCCTTGCTCGCGGTGTTGGCCGCGTGGCAGCTCGCCGATGCCCGGAAGGTGGCCGAGGCGGACGCCGAAGCTGAAGTCGTGCGGTATGTAAAGCGCATCGAACGGCGTCTTGGTGAGTCGTTTGAGCCGCTGCTCGATGAGTCCACGCACTGGCCGGAGGACACCATCACACGGCAGCTCTACCCGCTCGCTCCCAATCCCAGACCTGACCGCGAACTCCACGAACGTTACCTCGCGCTGCTCGATGACCGCTTCAGGCTGCTCGAAGAATTGCCGGAGTTGTCAAAAGGCCTGACCCCCAGTGGGCTTCCGCTTGAGCCACTCGTACGCTGGCGACTGATCGAGCTGGGTCAGCGCGATCCGGAATCGCTCGCCGCTTTCTTTCGCTGCGTCACCGGGGATCATCCCTCATTACTCGCGCCTCCCTTGCTTTCGAAAATAGCAGACATTCTCCCTCAGGACGATCCACAGCTTCGCTCGGCAATCTCAAGCTGGCAAAAATCGGAAGATCTCCGCGCCCTCATTCGACCTCTCGGTGAGGCCTTTCCTTCTTCAACAATCCAATGGCTCGGTGAGAGCGGGGAATTCTGGTTCGACGAGCGACGTGGCGGCGTGATCTTCGTGCCCAGGGACGAATTAACTCACCTCGCCTCCGGAATCCTGGAATCTGAAGTCGATGACCGACCTGCGTATCTCGACGTTTCGGTCAACTTGATTTCTAAAATCTCTGAGAGTCCGTTCGAGATCACCTCGCAGATCATCGATGATGACGCCATCCTTGCCGCCTACCGGAAGCAGCGCACCAGGCATCTCTTACTTATCGGTCTGAGTATGATCATCGCGGTCATGGGTTGGATTGCCCTCTGCCGATCACACCGACGGCAAATCGAGATCGGCGAAATGAAGTCGAACTTCGTTGCCAGTGTTTCTCATGAGCTTCGTGCGCCCGCTGCTTCCATCCGTCTGCTTGCCGAGCGTCTTCGCTCGGGCAAGGTGAAGGACGATGCGAAACGTGACGAATACTACAACTTCATCGAGGGCGAGTCTCAGCGGCTGAGTACCTTGGTTGAGAATGTCCTCGATTTCTCCCACATCGAGAAAGGGATCAAGCGATACCATTTTGACGATGCCGATCTGGCCGATCTTACTCGTGCTGCCGCCACCACGATGGAACACCGCGCTGCTGAACATGAAATCGAAATTATCACCCACATCCCCGATGACGAGATTTGCGCTCCGGTCGATGCCCATGAGATCCATGGCGCCCTCGTCAACCTCCTCGATAATGCCATCAAGTTCTCGACTAAAGGTGGCGCGGTTTCGGTCGGCCTTGATATTAAAGCCGAAGAGTCAAAGGTGAAATTATGGGTTCGCGACTGCGGGCCGGGAGTCCCCGTCGCTGAGCGCGAAAAAATCTTTGAGCGCTTCTACCGGAGTGGTTCCGAACTCACCCGCAAGACGCAAGGGGCCGGCATCGGACTCAGTATCGTCCAGCACATCGTCCAGGGCCATGGTGGCGAGATCACCGTCGAGTGCCCTACCGAGGGTGGCTCTCTTTTTTCGATCACCCTCCCCTATTCACAGAACGATGTCTGAAGACGCACGAATCCTCATCGTAGAAGACGAAGCCCCCATGCGCACCGCACTGGCGGATGCCTTGGGCGATGCCGGCTACCACGTCATGACCGCAGCGGATGGGGACGCAGGACTGGAGCGCGCCCTCGCCGAGTCACCGGATCTCGTGCTCCTGGATGTCATGATGCCAGGGCGCAGTGGCTTTTCGGTCTGCCAGGAATTGCGCAAAGCAGGCAAGACCTCGCCAGTCATGATGCTGACTGCGAAAGGGCAGGTCGAAGACCGCGTCACAGGTCTCGATGCCGGGGCAGATGATTACTTGATCAAGCCCTTCAGCATTCGCGAACTCCTCGCTCGTGTTCGCGCCCTCCTCCGTCGTGCCAATCCAGAATCAGAGACCTCCGTAAAGTCGCTCGAATTGGGAAATGCCACAATCAATTTCACAAAATTAACCGCAACCCGTGGCGAGGAAATCCTCGCCCTAACCGCCAAAGAGTTTGCCGTCCTTCACCTCCTCGCCTCGCGTGCGGGAGAACCGGTCACGCGTGAGGAATTCCTCGATCATGTCTGGGGGTATGCGGCCTATCCCACAACTCGCACGGTTGACAATCACATCGCGATGCTGCGTTCGAAGTTCGGAAAGGACTGTATCGAGACCGTGCATGGCACCGGTTATCGACTGAAGGATGAGCCCGTCCATTTTGCAAAAGCGTGACAAACCGATCTCGACAATCTGGCAGCATTCGAACGTCAAACGACCCCTCAATAAAATGAAAAATACCATACTGATGATCACCGCCGTCGTCGCGAGCGCCCTCGCTGCCCCCGCTCAGAACCTGACTTCACTCCTCCAGAAAGGACTCGCGGAAGAGGAAATCAATCGCGATCCCGCCGCTGCGATTGAGCAATACGGGATCTTGCTCGAGGAATTCGACAAGGGCCGACAGCTCGCCGCCACCGCCCTCTTTCGCATCGCCGAATGTCATCGCAAGCTCGGTGACGAAGCAACTACCGCTAAGAACCTCCAGCAACTCATTGCCCTCTACCCCAAGCAAGAGAAGCTCGTGGTCCTCGCTCGCCAGAATCTGACCGCGCTGGGAGTTGCTCCCGCTTTGCCCGTCCCCGATGGGCTGGAGATGAGTGTGGAAGAGGCGAAGGCCATGATGAAATCCAAGGCCATCCTGCGTGATCGGCCAGATGCCATTAAGGATAGCAAACACCTCTTTGAAGCAATTGAAGCAAACCAAGTAAGAGTCACACGCTTCCTTCTTGAGCAAGGTTCCAGCCCCAATTCGAAGGATCCAGGGGGGGCGTTACCTCTTATGAAGGCTGTCGGCAACGCCAATCTCAGCATCGTGAAATTGCTCTTGAGTCACGGTGCTGATGTCACGCCTCGCTTACTTTTTATGTCTGTCAAACTTGGCTATCCGAGCATCGAGCCATTATTGCTCGATGCCATCAAGACGAAGGGGGAAGCTTTCGATTACTTCCTGGCACTTGATACCGCCATCGCGGAAAACCTTGATGACGTTTTCAATCGGCTCGTTGCCAATGGTGCTGACCCGAAGGCTCTGGGTTACGAGGGGCAAACCTTGCTCCACTCTGCCGCTTACCGCGGGCATGCAGAAGTTTGCGAGAGACTGATCAAAACCTATGAGCTACCAGTGAACCACCGTAACGAACAAGGGCTTTCCGCACTCGACTACGCGGCCCATTCACGTTCGCCTGAAACAGGCGAAAGTCCTGCTTTCACTTGGAGCTGATGCCAAAGCCCTTGCTGCCACCCGCGCAGGATATAGTAGAAGACAGGGAGAGAGACAGGATATCTCTGTGCTGATGCAGCTTCTGGGTAAGACCGGCGAGACAGATCATAAAGCGATTGTCAGTATCATTGATCAACTGATTACTGCGGGCGTAGACGTCAATCATCAGGACTCGCAGGGCGACACCGCATTGCACTATGCCGCCATACAAACTAACGCTAAATCCGCCATAATCAGCAACCGCAGGCCCCCTTTGCCTGGTCAAAGCGTTGATAGAAGAATTAACATTTTGACTGACAAAGGACTCGCCGAGGTCGTTGTCGCGCTGCTAAAGGCAGGTGCAGATAAGAGCATTAAAAATAAGGAGGGAATGGCTCCAGCGGACATGATCAAGGGCCTCGAGACGGTCCTTGACGCCGACAAGTAAACCTACACTCCCTTCAAATGCAGCGTCGCCACGTAGACCAAATCATCCTCATCTCCGTCTCCCAAATTATTGATCTCCTTTTCAACCATCCATCCCGTTTTCTTGAGAAGATTCTTCAAAGCAACATCGGTAAAAAATCTTAACCGCTGCTCCGTCTTCTCCTGCTGAATGATCTTCCCGGAAGCATCCCGACTCGTGTAGCGATGCTTCCGCACCAGGCTTCCGGTTTGCTCCTTAATTCGGTGCCGCGTCTCCAACTCCCCAATCTCTCCCGAAGGCAAGGTGATCTTGCGATCAAAATACCAGGCATTCTGGGGCAGGTCCCCCGAGAGCTCCGCCCACGGAAAGAACAAAGTCAGATAGAGATCATCCGTGAGTTCGCGCAGACGGAGGAGTTGCCTCTGCGGATCCTCAAAAAGCTGAAAGGTAAACGCCGGGATCATCACCGAGCTGAACTTTCCACCATCATGCTCCTGCAGCGACCCCGCGATCACCTTCGCCTCAGGATACTTCCCCCGCGAAAGAGCCACCATCTCAGGAGAAATTTCCAAGCCCACCACCTCATGCCCGGCTTGCACCAGCGGTCCCAAGAGTCGTCCCGAACCAGATCCGACATAGAGAGACTTCCCCTCCCGCCCCTCAAGAAAATCCTCAAGTAAAGGAACCTCACTCGGCGCCTCCTCAGCCTCCCAAAAAAGATCGTGCCACTTCGCCTCGAAGCCTTGATATCCGGATTTCACAAACCGGATCTCTCAAATCCACCTCCTTTCGGCAACCCCCAATCGCCTCAAAACACCAAGAAAGGGCTCCCTCTAGAATACCCCTTTCAAAACCAAAGCAAGGTCCCTAGACTGAGAGAAGATCCCCTCAGCCAAGCTCCCCACCCCAAAAAACGCCCTAATAATCGCGTGGCCCGAAGCCCTTTACGAGCGCTAGCTCACGCGCTCAACGTCCGTTGCCGCCGCAGAGGCTTCGATCGCAGCGTAAATCAAACCTCCGGAAGGGACGTTCTCCAAGCTAAAGACAGCCGCTTCTGCAAGCTCACCCGCTTTCGCGCTACGAGCTTCAAGAATCGGAATAATATGAATATCGCGGCATCCGTAGATCGCTCTTTCAAGCCAATCCGGGGTGCGGGCATAGCAACGGTGATTCTCCGAATCAAAGGTCGCTTCTGTATTGAGCTTACTTGGCGACCATCGGTTGCCGTTAATATGAAGCACCTGCGAGAGGTGACTCTTCACCGCCGAGTAAACGAGCAATACCAAGATACCAAAGCTGACCAATAGAGGTAAGCCCGGGGTGAAGGTCGGGTCGAATTTTTGAAGGAACGACCAAACGCCACCGCTGACTTCAGCAGTGCCCGTTGTTTGTAAGACCACCCAAGCAACCCCCACTGCGATGATGACCCCGATGAAGGCACCGATCAGTCGTCCGCTGATATCCTCACCAATTGTTGCGAGAATGATCAAAAGCGACATTGCCCAGATCACACCCATAATCTGCAGGGTCACGGGCGCCTCTGTCATATAAGACAGGCCGACCAAGATCGCGGTGATCGGTAGGATCGGGTAGGTGTAGACGATGTCATTGTAGCCGCAGACCTTACCCTGTCCTGTCGCCACGATCTTCTTCGCTTGCCGGCCCGCAAAGAAGCCAGGGAGAAAGAAGACCAGATAGAAGAGTTGCCGCAGATAGTAAGCCTTGCCGGATATTCCACGAAACGGTGAGTCGTGAGACTCAAGCCGTCTCTCGCGCGTCGTTTTTGCAGGCTTCGGGGGATCTTGGGGGATGTCGTCCTTTGGGGGATCTTCTCTTACTTCGTTTTCCTTCATGGTGATACAGTTCAGTTTTTTGGGGTTCTTCAGGACAGAAAGATTCTTATTTGTTAAAAGCACTTTATCGTTCGGCGGGGCGGCGGAGAAGGAAGATTATCATAAAAGTAAATCATCGCCCTTGGAAAGCGCTCATGGGACCCGTGAGAGGAGCATATTGTTGAGCGCGACTTTGCTTTTAAGAAGCCTTCCTTGCCCCCCCCGGTCGCCGCCAGCGGAACTCATACGGCCCCATCAGAAGGAGGTAATCTCAGAAGAGAAGTTCAAGAGATCATGATTCGTGGCAATTCGTGAGCCGTGGTTTCAATCATTCCGCCATTCTCTCAAGAATGGCTAAATCAACTTCCCCCAAAGCCCAAAGAGTGGCCAACAAAATGCGTCACCCTCCCAGGGTAGAAACTAGGGCCGAATCGCCCCACTCGTGACATGAAACGAGCGTTTGACCTTCCCGAGATGACCCTCTCAATCACGGGCCTACCGGAATTTTGGAAAGATCCCAGAGGTAGGACGCACAATGATACCCTCCCAAGACCAAAAACTTTCCGTCCGGTGAAAACGCCAAACTGAAAATCTGCGCAGGAACTGATAGACTCGCCTTCAGCACTTTCTTTTCCCAATCAATCAGCTTCACGACAAATCGACCTCGAGGGCCGCTGGAAAGGAAGGCCGCGGTCTTTCCATCAGGGGCCGCTGCGAACGTTCCAAGGTAGGAGTCCGTCACCTGAACACCTTTCTCATCAGCGCCCCCCCCCCAAGTAGCCCCTGAACAGTGAGGGTCATTCCCACTCCCTCATTTCTTCCCACAAAAGCTGAAAAAGTATCTGTCGAGATCCCCTGAAGATTAGTCGAGCGACTTTTAAGGGCCCCAAAAGCAATCTTACCTTTCAATCGTTTGACCGACGAGGTTTTCGAAAAATCTGAGATCTTCCATTCAAGAACGTCGTAGCCGTCGCCCCCATAAATCACCCCATTCTTCATGTTCCAGGCCGGTCGATGGATGAGGCACTTTTCATCGTTTGCAACACGAGGGGAGGTCAACTCGGCGAGCAAATGCCCGCTCTCGGCCGCCCAGATAAGAACCCGTTGATAGTCCATGGTCGCAATCATCGCACTGTCTGGAGAGACCGAAACCGTTTCGATGGGACAGCAATGAAACGCGCTTTTCTTGGCCGTTTCGGTCCGCAAGTTGACCCAGTCCTTGGTGCGCACGGGCCACCCTCCACCGGGATCCCAAAAGACCAGGAATTTTCCATCGCTCGTGAAATCGGAGAAGTAAGTGCCATAGTCTAACTCCTTCTCGACTTTGTCAGGAGTCTCTAAATCGATGATGAGAGTTCGGTAATCTGACCCGATGACCAAGCGGTGGTCGGCTGAGAAAGCCGAAACGATCACCTTTCGGCGGTTGTTAAAACTCCGGACATCCTGTTCGTCTTCATCTCGAAGCATGAATAGCTCATGCTTTCACGTGACTTCTTTTCCTCGCTACGCCCTGCGAAGAGAAGATTACGGACGCTGGAAAAGGACCAATTCCCTCCGGCTTCCAAAACCTGCCGGGTGAAGCACTCCCCTCTCTCGCGATCAAGTTCAACTGGGGCGATTTGCTTTTGGGGATGAGATCCCGTTCGGTCCAAGAGCCAGTAATCTGACTTCCCAAGACGGGCCACTTTATCGGTCCCATTCGAAATCATGCCAACTCTCGGGTCGGAGCGCTTGAGGGGGGCGTTGGATGGGTCATCACCCCGACACACCGAAACAAGGATCAGGAGAATGGTGAAAAAATGGCGGAAATTCAGGAGGTAATTCATGGATCTTAAGATCACTTATTTTTTAGGGAGTTGAGGGACCGGTCGAAGACCCAAGGTCGCAGTTAAAGTCCGAGGAACTCCTCGATTCTAACAAGAGCGAGATCGGAATCGCGATCGCTCGCAAGAACCTTGCCCGGGATCGCTTCTCTCGACTCGCCAAGGAAGACTTCACAAGTTTTGACCTTTCCCACAACATGAGCATTTGTGAAAATGACCCCGGAACGATCTATGAGAACCCCCGAGCCAAATGATCGAACTTGTGGAATTTCTTCCATCTCTGGATCCAGAAAGAGCGTGGGGATTTCTTCCTCACGGTCTTTTGCCCAGGGTTCATCGCGCGCGATGGTAAGCCTCACCACCGATGGTGTCACGGCTTTGGCAATTTTAGAAAAGCTCGATGTCAGCGGTGCTTCTCGATCCAGACTCTCATTGTTCCAATTGATGTCGAGGGGCGGAGCCGGAGGTTCGATGCCCTCGACAGTGAAAAAGAAGCAACCCTAGCACCTTCACAGAGACTCCAAGGAAAAGAGGGCAGATCACGATTTGGAATTCTTCACATTCGCTTCATCAAACCTTCATTCAAAGGGTGCAGAGTGTGCAGCATGAAAGTCGCCTGCCTACTCCTCGCCAGTTACTCAATCGCCGCCGCGGAGGATCTCACCTCAATTCAGAATGCCCGGGTCACTCTGCCGTATTCGGAAGTTCGTGACCTCATTGATCGGGCCCATCAATTGCGTGTTCGCCCGCTCCCGGAGGTGCCCCCGGTTCTCTCCTTGATTTCACAAGCGGAATACACTCTTGAATCACTTCCGAAGGGCGGGGCGAAGGGGCAGGTTGTTTTTGCGGTTCAGAGTTTAAGCGGGTTCTGGCAGGCGCTCGATTTACTCGATAGCAGTTTGACAGTGACGAAGGTCGTACCAGCGACGGCGATCCTGGTGCCCAAGGGGGAGCGACTGGCCCTCGCCTTGCATGAAAAAGGGGCCAGCACGGTGACCATCGACTTTCTGGTGCCCGGGCGAACGGACGAGGGTTTTCGCTTTGAGGCAGTCCCGGCAACAGCATCGGGTTTGACTCTTACCGGGGAGCTTGGTTCACCGATCAGGCTGAGTGGAGCACAAGTGGACGCTGAGAATCCCCTACGGTATCACTTGCCGTCATCGGGAGGCGAGGTCATTGCTTCCCGGGTTGTCGTTCGGGATGACAAGGCAAAGGCCAAACCCACGAATTGGGAGGCCATTACCGAATCGCTCGTCACCAGCGGACCCGATGTCTTACGAGTGCGGACACGCTTACAGCTTCTCACAAGCGAGACCGAACCAAGCAGTGTGGCGAGAGTGCGTCTCCCGAGATTGGCAACAATTGACGAGGTGACTTCGGCCAGCTTGGAGAGTTTTGATTCGAAGCCGGCAAATGAAGCGGGTCATCAGTGGCTCGAGATTGTTTGGCAAAGTGAGGGCGTCGCGAATCGGGTCATCGAAGTGAGTTACGAAATCCCCCGACCGCTCAATCAAGGGATTTGGAAGTTAAACCTGCCTTCCTTGGTCCCCCCTCTCAAGACCCGTGGCACAGTCTTGATAGTTCCACCTGACGAGCTCGATCTGACCGCTCGCGATCATAAGGTGCTCGACCAACGAACTCCAGCATGGATGGAGGAAGATGTGGCGGGTTCTGCAACGCTTGCGATTGAATTGCCCGGGGAGCAAATTCTCTCTCTCATCGCAGCGCCCAAGGAACGACTGCAAGTGGCCTTGCTGACGATCAAAAGTGCGCTTTACCAAACGCAGCTTGTCAAAGGAGGCGACCTTCTCACCGATTGCGAGATCAAGATTGCGCACGAGAAATCGGCGAGTTGGACCTTCTCACTTCCAGAGGGCGCGACCTTGCTGGCTTGCAAACTCGATTCCTCACCGATGAGTCCCATTCTCCGAGCTGACGGGATGCTTGAACTTCCTCTCAAAAACCCCGACGGCATTTCCAACGTGATTCTTTCGTTCACCGCAAAGACGCAGGCCTTCAATCCCGTCGAAGGGAGCACCTCGCTTTCCTTGCTTCAGACCGAGACCTTTTGCCACACCCAGAGTTGGGCCATTGCGTTGCCTTCGGAATATGAAGCAACTGCGATTGAGGGGAACATTCCCTTCAACCCCTCGCCTCCCAAAGACGAGCGCTTGCACCTTTTGAAACAACTCTCGCGCGGAGAGACGCCATCGGCGCGGATCTATTACCGCAAAAAATCACTCGACCAATAATCAACCTCCCTGATCTACTATGAAAACTTCAACTCTCACTCCATTCCGCCTCGCTGCCATCGGGCTCATCTTTCTCGGCACCACAATTGCTTGGATGATTCTGGGGCAAGCGATCAGCAGTCGAACCCAGCATTCCTCGGCAGCGAGTTGTGCCTCCGTGGACGAGGGTTGGGGGCCCGCGCAGGGGCAGGAACAGCCCGCGCTCTGGTATCTTTCGCCGACCGGAGAAAAGGGGCGACGCTTGATCCAGCCTGCGATGTCCGATATCAAGGTCCTGCTGAATTACGAGCCCAAGAAGAAGGGCTTGCTATGGCACCGGACCTACGGAGTCGATTTTACGGGACACTATGAAATCCCAAATCCCACCCCGATTGCCCAGACCATTTACGTCAGTTTTCCGCTGCCGTCAGGGACCTCAAGCTATCAGGGCTTCGCATTTACCCTGGGCGATCAAGGGACCGAAAATCAAATTCCCCGTGATGGTAAAATCACCCAGGCCGTCACCATCCCGGCGGGCCAGAGCGTTCCTTTACAGGTCTCTTATCAAACCCGCGGAAGTGATTCGTGGAACTACCAACTGGGCGAAGTCCCTCGGATTCAAAATTTCAAACTGGCCCTCGACACTGACTTTCAAGAGATCGATTTCCCAGAAGGAACAAGTTCCCCGAGCGAGCGCGAAGAAGGTGAGCGAGGATGGTCCTTTAGGTGGAATTATCCCGATGTCATCCATCCGCAATCGATCGGGATGGCCATGCCCAAGGCGCTCAATGCCGGACCGGTGGCGCAACGAATCAGCTTTTTTGCTCCGGTCTCCTTGCTCTTTTTCTTCGCCGTCCTCCTGATTATGGGATGCGTCAAAGGAATCAATTTACATCCGATGAACTACTTTTTCATTGCGTCGGGATTCTTTGCCTTCCAACTCCTCTTCGCCTACCTCGTGGATCTTCTTCCGCTGCACCTTTCCTTTATGATTGCGGCGATCGTTTCGCTCCTCCTCGTGATTGGCTACTTGAGGGCGGTGGCGGGCAAGGAATTGGTCAAGATCGCCCTTCCGGCGCAGCTTGCTTACCTTGTCTTGTTCAGCTACAGCTTCTTTTTCGACGGGCTCAGTGGGATTACCATCACAATTGGTGCCATTGCGACACTGGCACTCCTGATGATCAACACCGCCCGCATGGATTGGAGTGCGCTCTTTGGAAAAAAGCCCGGTCCCAACGCCACCGCTCGCCCGGCTCGGTAGCATCTCCTAAAATGAGACACGATTAACAATTAAACATGCCTTGCTGGCATCTTCTTTCTAGACAACCTCGGCTTGGCTGGACCAAGAAGCTCCCGAAAAAATCGCCCTGTAGCTTGATCCCTTCAAAGACCACCTCAACACCCTGAAACCGCGTTCCGAAGCTCGCCCGAGGGCACCCGCAAAGGACTCCGGGGAGAAAAGGTCCTTCAACTGCCCCTCTTTGAATTACGCCCGACATGCTTTTCCAGGAAGACCGGTTTACGCTCAACTCCGGAACTCCTTTTCCCTTCAAATCCCGAGGCGACTCAATTTCGGAGGCCATCTCACTAAGTAATAAATCGTCTGACACCTAATTAGTAAAAATCCATGCTGGTTTTGACGTGACGAACGACTGCTAAAATTTATGACGATTCCCTCACGTGATCCGTGTCCCTTTTTTTTTGTGGGGGGGTGGGGCCGGAAAGTATCGACTCCTTGCACGATCTCCTTTGAGAGGTCGATGTCGAAGGAACCGATACCGGAACGATCGAGATCTTCAGCAATGACCCCAACATCGTTCCCCTTATTTGCGCCAAAGCCACCTCAAGGCATCCGGGAAGAGTGTGCCCATTTTTTTGCCCCTATGCCCGTGGTGGCCCCAGACATATTTATAATCGTAGCCTTTGAATTTCAGGGCGGCCTCCATCGCCATGTTGCCCAGCGGCCAGTTGCCGTGGCTATTATCGAGATCGTCAATCCCCTCTTCGAAAAATCCCCGGATCGGCTTTTTCTCGGTCTTGCGGATCATGCCGGGATAGGCGTCACCGCCCCGGATGTTTGTGAAGGAACCGATGGATGACACGACTTTTCGAAACTTATCCGGCCTTTCCCATGCGACCGTCCATGCGCAAATCCCGCCGGAGCTAGTCCCACAGATCGCGCGCATTTCGGGGTCGGTGGTGAGCTGGTAATCCTTGCCGACGAAGGGCAAGATTTCATCAATGAGAAAAGTGGCGTAATCGGCGGAAAGGGTGTCGTATTCGTAGCTTCGGTTATTGTTTTTCCAGGGAGCGGCGGGCTTGGAATCACCCTTGTGCCCCGGATCGATGAAGATTCCGATCACAGGTGGTATTTCCTTGGAGTCTATGAGGTTATCGAAAACCGTCGTGATGCGAAAATCCCCCTTGGGATTCACGTAGGCGTGACCGTCCTGAAAAACCATCACCGCCGTTTCCTTTTTCGGGTCGTGGTGCGCAGGGAGGTAAAGGTGGATCGCGCGTTTCGTGCCGGGAAACACTTTAGAATCGGCGAACGTTAATTTGATGACTTCGCCTTTCGCGACACCTGCTTGTTCCTTGGAATCCGCTCCGTATTGCGGGTCGGGCATTTCTGGAAGCGAGAGCTCGGGTGAAACGTCCTGCGCACAAACGGCGAAGGTGAAAGCGAGGGAAGCTGCGGCGAGGAGTTTGAGCATTTCATGAAAACGCTCGGGAACTTGCGAAATCTTTCAAGCGGGCTGAACGGAGGTCTCGCAGAGGGGGACTGAGGAGGTGATTTCAATTTTGCGATGCTCTTGATGTCGGCGACGAGGAGTCGGAGCCCCCATCCTTCCCGCCCCAAACTCCATGATTTACGCAAGAGTGAAATTTGGTAACTGTCTGACCTCTTCATGAAGCTCAACGCGAACACCGACTTCCTTTATCGGGCCCTCATCTACGTCGCGCTTCATCCCGGTCGACTCGTGACCTCGCGCGAGATCGCCGCAGCCTATGGACTCTCCCACCATCACCTCGCCAAAGTCTGCCAAGATCTCATTCGTCACGGCTTCCTAAAAGCCCAACGCGGTCGCGGTGGCGGCGTCCAACTCGCCCGCGATCCCGAATCGATCCACTTGGGCGAACTTCTCGACCTGGGAGAGGAGAATCCGAAGGTCATCGACTGCGAAACCGGAGTGGGGGGAGCCTGCCGCATCGCTCCGGCCTGCCGCTTGATGGGCATCTTCGCGCAAGCTCAACAGGCCTTCCTCGCGGTCATGAATGCCCACACTCTTGCCGAAATCATCTCGCAGCCCAAGCTCCTCCCGCTCTTTAATTCCACCGATTCCCCGTGACCTCGCTTTCCATCCTTTTTCAAGACGACTGGCTTGTCGCCATCGACAAACCGGCCGGATATCTCGTTCATCCCTCCGACACCCCCAAGCCAGATGACCTTGTCGCGATGAAAATCCTGAGGGACCAGATTGGCAAGAAAATCCACGTCCTCCATCGCCTCGATCAACCCACTTCGGGAGTCGTTCTCTTTGCAATCGATCAGGATGCTGCCAAAAAAGTTTGTCAGGCTTTTGAGAAACGAAAAATTGAAAAAAACTATCTCGCCGTCGTCCACGGCCACCCGCTCCAGTCGATTTGGACTTGCGAGTTGCCACTTCGAAAAAAATCAGAGGACCCGGAAAAGCCGGCGCTCACCTTCTTCGAGGTCCTCGAACAGCTTTCCCACAATCTCGCTCTCGTTCGAGCGCAACCGCTCTCAGGTCGCTATCATCAGATCCGGCGTCACCTCCTCTACTCCGGCCACCCCATCGTCGGAGACTTTCGCTATCACGAGGTAGAGGAATGCCACACCATGGGCCAACAACTCGGCACTGGCTCCCGCATGCTTCTCCAAGCCAAGTCTCTCGCCTTGGTGCATCCCATCACCAAGGAGCAGATCCTAATCGAAGCACCTCTTGATCCCTTGATCGCAAAGCTTTCCCAAAAAAATGACCCGCCTCTTTTCAAAGGCGGGTCAATGAATGATAGGAATCAGTAATCGTAGATTACTTCGCGGCAGGAAGGATGACCGCATCAATAACGTGGATCACACCGTTGGTGCCCACAAGGTCGGTCTTGACGATGTTGGCTTTGTCGATCGTCACCTTGCCATCGGCGATAGCGATGGTCGCCTCTGCTCCGTTGAGAGTCTTGACCTTACCCGCCTTTACCCCAGCAGCCATAACCTTACCGGAAACCACGTGATAGGTGAGGATCGCAGCAAGTTTCTCTTTGTTCTCAGGCTTGAGAAGAGTCGCGACGGTTCCCTCGGGGAGCTTCGCGAAGGCTGCGTTGGTGGGTGCGAAAATAGTGAATGGACCTTCCCCGGAGAGAGCTTCGGCGAGACCGGCGGCCTTCACGGCGGCAACCAAAGTGGAGAAGTCCTCAGCGCCAGCGGCGATTTCGACAACGTTCTTGGTGGGCTCTGCGGGCGCCGCCTGAGCGGTGATCGGAAGAAGGAGGGCGGCAGCGGCAAGGAGGGCAGTAGTAATTTTCATAGTTCTTTTTTGGGTTTTGTTTTCAATGCCAAGAGTGTCTCAGCACCCTATGAAAGCATCGCTTTTGAAGAATTCTCAAAAAAAAGGCATCTTCACAACTTTCGCTTGCGAGATCTTGAATCCGCTATCTCTTATCCTTCATTTTTCGCCAGACATTTCAAAATCAGGCTCATTTTCCCCCTAAAAACGGGGACCCTTCCGAACATTAAATCGGGTAAGATTCTCTTTCAAAATGACTCAGAAGACCCACACGGGACGATTTTTTTGTGAGTCCGCCGAACCGATTCTTCTTTTCAGGATTTACCTGCAGTCCACTTCCGTAGTGAGATGACCAAACACAAATGACGAACTCTTTCCTGAATCACCTCGTCCTCGCGGAGGCGAACACCGGGCGCCTTATCGGCACGCTCATTGCCGCCATCGCGCTCATCCTCATCCTCATCCTTAAGTTCAGGGTCCAAGCCTTCATCGCCCTGCTCATCGCCAGCATCTTCGTTGGCCTCGCATCTGGGACGATGTACATGACCGATATCGGCCAAACTATTGTCGATGGCATGGGATCCAGCCTTGGCTTCATCGCCACCATCGTGGGAGTCGGGGCCATCTTCGGCGCGATGATTGAACACTGCGGCGGCGCTCAAAGCCTCGCCAACGGCATGCTCCGTATCACCGGTGAAAAACGTGCCACCTGGGCCATGCTCTTCACCGGCTTCCTCATCTCCATTCCGGTCTTTCTCGATGTCGCCCTCGTCATCCTCGCCCCCATCATCTACGCCCTCGCCCGCCGTAGTGGCAAATCTCTCACCGTCTATGGCATGCCCCTCCTCGCAGGCATGATGGTCACCCATTCCTTCGTCCCCCCTACCCCCGGACCGACCTGGGTTGCCTACACCCTCGGCATCCCCATCGGGACCGTCATCGTCTACAGCCTTATCGTCGGTGTCCCCACCGCGATTCTCTCGGGCATTTTCTTCGGAGGCCGCGTTGCCAAAACTATCCATATCGGCCCACCTGCACTCGAAGTTGAGGAAGAGAAAAACCCGCCCTCCTTCGGCATGATTGCCGCTATTCTTCTCCTCCCTATCGCTCTCATCGTCGCCGGATCCCTCGTCGAACAATCCCTCGGCGCTTCCATCCCCTCCAACCTCAGTAAACCAGACCGTGCCGACGCTCTTCGCGACCTCCTCGGCGCATCTCCGATGTGGCAGCAAACCATCTCCTTCCTCGGCCATCCCATCATCGCTCTTCTCCTTGTCACCTGCCTCAGCCTCTGGCTTCTCGGCACGAAACGCGGAGCCTCCCGTGATGTGCTCATGGACCTCTCCACTCGGGCCCTCGGGCCCGCCGGGATCATCATTCTTATCACTGGAGCCGGCGGCGTTTTCAAAGGCATGCTCGGAGACTCCGGCGTCGGTGATGCGCTTGCAGACACCCTCGATGGCCTCGGCATCTCAGTCCTCTTCCTTGCCTTCCTCTTCGCCTCTATCTCACGTATCGCTCAAGGTTCCGCCACCATGGCGATGGTTATGGCCGCGTCATTAATGGCTCCTATTTTAGCAAAGCTTGACCTCTCCGATGCCAAACTCTCCCTCATCGTCGTCGCCATCGCCTCCGGGGCCGCCGGATTCTCACACGTCAACGACAGCGGCTTCTGGATGGTCAGCCGCTACCTCCGCATGACCGAAAAAGAAACCTTCAAAACCTGGAGCGCCGTCTCCACCGCCGTCGCCTTCATCGGCATCGCTCTCGCCTCCATCGTCTGGGTAATCGTCGCGTGAAAGCTCTCGTCATCATGGGTGTCAGCGGCTCCGGTAAGACCACCATCGGTCAACTTCTTGCCACCCAAACCGGTGGGAAATTTTTGGATGGCGACGACTTCCACCCGCCCGAAAACGTCGCAAAAATGTCAGCTGCCATTCCCCTCAGCGACCAAGATCGCCAAGGCTGGCTCGAGGCGCTTGCTGAGCTCATTGGTAATGCTGTTCACTTCACCATCATCGCCTGTTCCGCCCTCAAAGCAAGCTACCGCGATATCCTCGGCGGCACACAATTCGTCTTTCTCAATGGGTCATCGGAACTCCTTACCGAGAGAATCAAGCAACGAACAGGTCATTACATGCCCCCGGGACTCCTCCAATCCCAACTCGATACCCTCGAAGTCCCCAAAGGGGTTCTCACCCTCGATATTGGCAAATCACCCGAAGACCTCGTCCAAGAAATCAGACATCATTTTTCTATTTGATTTCAACCCGTCCTTTAAAAACCGGTCTTGCTAAGAAACCAGCATCTGAATAATCTTCTCCCCATAATGAAGGAAGCCCTATTTGCTCTTCTGGTCCTTTTATCGGCCACCCTCTGCCATGCTCAGAAAAGGGTCGCGCTCGTCGTTGGTAATGCCAGCTACATCACACAAAACGACCTCAAGAATCCCGTCAATGATGCCCGCCTCATGAAGGCCTCCTTCGAAAAGCTCGGCTTCAAGGTCCACCACTATCGTAACACCACCAGCCTGGAAATCCTCGAAGCCATCCGGAAATTCCATGCCGATCTCACCCCAGGAGGTATCGCCGCCGTTTATTACTCAGGCCATGGGGCACAGGTTGATGATCGCAACTACATCCTCCCCACCGATCTCAACGCTTAATTCGAATACGAGCTCAAAAAAAGCAGCCCCAGTCTCAAGGACATCCTCAGTGTCATGGAGAGCGCCAAAACAAGCCTCAACCTGATCTTCTTCGATTGCTGCCGCAGCGTTCCCAACCTCATGACCAAGGAGCGCCATGGCAATCAGGGCCTTGCCCCCTACCGCAGCGAAAGCGAAAACACCCTCGTCTCCTATGCCACAAAGCACGGCATGATCGCCTACGACAACTCGGAAGGCACCAACAGCCTCTACACCTCCACCCTCGCCAAGGAAATCCTCCAACCCGGACTCGTCATCGAGGAAGTCCTCCGCCGCGTGGCCAAAACCGTCTTTTACAAAAGCGCCAACGCCCGTGGAGCTATGGCAACCTCCTCGAGCCGATTTACCTCGCCGGGAAAATTGGCACCCCTCCCCCCATCGACCTCAACCCGCTCCCCCCGAATCCGGCTCCCATCACCGTGATACCGCAGCCCGCCCTGGCCAACTTTACCGCCGTCGGCGAAATCACCCGCCAACGCATCCGCCAAGCCAGATCCACCGAACCCTCACAAGTCTACTTTGGCACAATTGGCGGAATCCAAGCCGCCGTCAGCCTCCAGTGGCTCGATGAAATGGACGCCGTTCGTGGCGCCATCTTCCCAGTCACGACAGACTCAAAAGGCATCGCCCACCAATGGCAATTTCTCGGGACAAACTTCGTCCAAGGGGAAATCAACATTCATATCTACGATGATCATAAACTCATTGCCAACGGGTTTCTAACGAAACATCGTAAGGGTGATGACCTCCTCTGGGAAGGCCGGACCAACCGCGGCGAAGACATTAAGATCAGCCGCAGGCTTCAACGGAAACCCGCGACGGAAACCCGATCGACCTACCGCGGAAGCATCGGCACCTCCGAAGTCCTAATGACCCTCGACTGGGGGAAAGATCGCCGCGTGAACGGGTCCTACAAAAGCCTCGCCAGCGGAAAATCCTATCAGCTCAAGGGAGACAACACCGTCGATGGCTTCATCTACCTCGATGAATTCAGCGAGGACAACCTCTCCGGGCGCGTCCTCCTCGAGAAGAAAACAAGCGACGACAAGCTCGTCTGGACCGGGAAAATCTTCAACCCCAACGGGCGCGTCAACCCCGTCACAATTTACCGTGAATAGCTGAAACCTCTGCTCGCTCTCTTCATCCTTTTTGGGTTTTTTCTGACCTCCTCGTGCCGATGAAATGAGCCCAAAAAAGACATTTGAGATTTCCTCAAACGAGTGATTCGTCACCAGCAGATTACTGATGATGCAAATCGAACGTTGGAGGGCGAAGGCGACTGACCGCTTCTTTATTCTAACGGAAGCTTCGAAAACGCTTCCGTCTTCATCCCCGCCATCGATCGAACCATCTCTCTCCGCACGTAAGGAACCTTCATTCCAATCGGAAAAGTGAGATCACGAACATTGCCCAGCGTAAGATAGTCCGACTGGAAAAACGGCGTGGTCCATCGCGTCGCGAATTGATAGAATCTCACGTGTTTCTTCCGCCGACGCGTGAAGCGCTCCAAGGCTTCCGGCAAGCCATAGCGGCCCAAACATTCCGCCAACACCGAGGCATCCACCAGCGCCAGATTCACCCCCTGCCCCAACTACGGACTCAAGGCATGGGCCGCATCTCCTAAGATCACGACGCGCTCGCCATGCCATTTCTTCATCCTAACATCGTGGTATGAAGCACGCTGGAGTTGCGCGCTCGACTCGACCTGCCCCAGAAACTTCTCGGCCTGCGGAACCAATTTAAGCAAGGTTTCCTTCCATTCAACGGCCCTTTCTTTGCCCCCTCCTTCGTCGCCAAAGTTCGCCCCTCTCGCGAGAGGAACATCTCCGTCATCTCGACGCCCCATCGCATCTCCCCTCCGGCCTCCCGAAAGGCCTTTAACAAAATCACCAAGAACGACGGCCGATGCGATAGGGCATACCCAACTATCTCGTTGCTTCATCGATTGGAAAAGACGAGAACTTACCTTCCTTCGACTCCTCTCGCTTAACTCGTCCCATTTTGAAAAAAATCTTCCTCTTCCTCACCTTCACTCTCTTTGCCGAAGCAGCCGAGCCAAACGAGGGCGAAAAACTCTTCGCCCTCAAGGTTCAACCACTCTTGAGCTCACGCTGCCTCTCCTGCCATGGCGAGGAAGGGAAAAAGATTAAGGGCGGCTTCGACATGCGCTCCCTTGAAGCCATCCTCAAAGGTGGCGACGAATTCGGTGACGAAGTCCTCGTTCCGGGCGACCCTGCCGTAAGCCACCTCTACCTCGTCACCACCCGCACCGTCGAGGATTACGAAATGCCTCCCAAGGAAGCAGACAAACTGTCCCAAGAAGAAACCTCGTTCATCCGCGCCTGGATCAAAGCCGGAGCGCCCTGGCCGAATGACCAGCGCGTTGCCCAAATCCAAAAGGACTATGCTGAGGGCGAACGCGTCCGCACCTCCAAAGCGCTCAACGAGGACTGGCAAAACCGCCGCTACGAACCCGATAAACTTTGGGCTTACCGCCCTCTCAAAGAAATCTCGGCCCCCAAAGAGGCCCACCCCATCGACCACTTCATCAATCAGCGACTCTCCACCAAGAACCTCCAGCCCGCCCAAGTCGCCCCTCCCCGCGAACTCGCCCGCCGCCTCTCTTTCGGACTCACCGGCCTTCCCCCTTCACCGGCGGACCTCACTCAATTCGAAGCTGATTTTAAAGACGCGCCTTCCCATGCAGTCTCACAATTTGGCAACCGCCTCATGGCCACCCCCCACTACGGCGAACACTTCGCCCGCCACTGGCTTGATGTCTCCCGCTACGCCGACTCCGCCGGCTTCGCCAACGACTACTATCGCCCGCACGCCTGGCGCTACCGCGACTACGTTGTCCGCAGCTTTAACCAAGATAAACCTTACCCCGACTTCGTCCGTGAGCAAATCGCGGGCGATGAACTCGACACTCCTACTTCCGCTTCGCTCATCGCCACCGGCTTCCTTCGCATGGGTCCGTGGGAGCAGACCGCGATGTCCGTCTTCAAGGAGACCCGCCAATTTTGGCTCGATGACGTCACCGACTCGGTCGGACAAACCTTCCTCGCCCACGCCATGCAATGCGCCAAGTGCCACGACCATAAATTCGACCCCATCCCCACCCGCGACTACTACCGTATGATGGCCGTCTTCTCGACCACCCAGTTCGCCGAGCACGACGTCAACTTCCTCCCGCGCGAAAATCGCAACTACTTTCAATCCTCCCAAAAGCTCCTCTCAACCAAGCTCGGTCGCTATCAAAAGCAACAATCGGAAATCAGCCAAAAGATGAAAGCCAACCGAAAAACCGAAACCGGTGATGCCAAGGTTGGCGACAACGGACTCGATCCCGGCGACGAAGCCTCCAACGCCCGCATTAGCAAAAACATCGAACGCCACACCATCGAAGGTGACCGTATCAAGCCGCGCGCCCACGGCGTCTACACCGGAAAAACCATCAAACGGAACAAGGTCAAAGGCCGCCTCCAACCCTCCTCAAAACCCTGGCAGGGCCCGGGCTATCTTGAAAAAGATACCATCCTCACCGGCGGAGATGTCTACTCCATCGGCGACCCCGTCACCCCCGGAGCTCTCAGCGCCGCGGAATCTCTCGGCGAGATGACACCCACCAAATTCCCCGGCGACAAAGGCAAGCGCCGCCTCGCCCTCGCCAACTGGATCACCGCCGAAAGAAATCCCCTCACCGCCCGCGTCATCGTCAACCGCGTCTGGTCCTGGCACTTCGGCCAGGGCCTCGCCGGCAATCCCAACAACTTCGGCGGCACCGGAGCCATCCCAACCCACCCCGAACTCCTCGACCACCTCGCCCACTGGTTTGTCAAAAACGGCGGGTCTCTCAAAAAGCTCACTAAGCTCATCATCTCGTCCGAAACCTACCAACGCAGCTCGCGCCACCCCGATCCCGCTCTCTTAAAAAAAGCCGACCCAGCCCAGGAACTCTACGCCACCTTCAAGCCCCGACGCCTCGACGCCGAAGAACTCCGCGATGCCATGCTCGTCGCCAGCGGTGAGCTCAATCCCGAAGTCGGAGGCCTCCCCGCCCGACCCGACATCAACCTCGAAGTCGCCCACCAACCGCTCCAGATCATGGGCGGCAGCGCCTCGGTCTACGAACCCGACCCACTTCCCAAACAGCGTAATCGCCGCAGCCTTTACGCCGAGAAACTGCGAGGCCTCCGCGATCCCTTTTTCGAGATCTTCAACCAACCCGGCTCCAGTAACTCCTGCGAAAGCCGCGAAACCTCCACCGTCGCCCCCCAAGCTCTCACCCTCATGAACGCAGAGGAAATGCAGGACCGCGCTCTCGCCTTCGCGAACCGTCTCATCCAAGAATCGAAAGACGATTCACAGACCATCACCCGCGCCTTCAACCTCGCCCTCGGCCGGTCCCCAACACCCGATGAACTCATCACCTGCCACACCGAGTGGAAAAACGCCACGACCGAAGAATCAAAGCTCATTCCCAAAGCCCAAACCTTCCCCTCAGTCATCAAGCGCACCGTCCGAGCGGAAAAAACAGGCCAATTCTACACCTTTGAAGAACACCTCCCCGTCTTCAAAATCTACCAACCCGACCTTCAAGGCAGTGACACCGACGCCCGCACCCGCGGCCTCTCCCACCTCTGCCTCGTCATCTTCAATCTCAACGAGTTCTCGTACTTGGACTAAGACTTAAGGCGAAAGGATGAAGGCTTAATTTCCCGACCAATGAAAGACCTCAAGGATCGAACACGTGATTTTGCTCTTCGCATGATCAGACTCTATGTGGCCTTGCCGAAAACCACTGAAGCTCAGGTAGTCGGAAAACAGATCATACGATCTGGCACCTCAGTCGGAGCTCACTATCGTGAAGGATGCCGGGCAAGATCATTTGCTGAGTTCGTCAGCAAACTCGGAGGAGGACAGCAAGAACTCGAAGAGACCTGCTATTGGCTTGAACTCCTTCGCGAAGCCCAAATCATAGAAGCCAGTAAACTCACCAGTCTTGAACAAGAAGCCGACGAACTCGGCAAGATTTTCACCACCTGCATCAAGAACGCAAAACGTAAAAAAGAATGAGCACCGTCCATCTCCCTCGCCGCGAATTTCTCTATGGCCTCAATGCATCCATAGGGGCAGTTGCCCTCACTTCCATGATACACCGGGCACAAGCTTCAGCCTTAAGCCCTAATCCTTCAGCCTTAGCCAAGCGCTGCATTTTTCTCATGATGGAAGGCGGGCCGTCTCATCTCGACACCTTCGATCCCAAGCCCGAACTCACCAAACGGCACCTTCAACAATTCAAACGCAGTGGCGAAGCCGAAAGCGCGATGTCCTCCGGCCAACGTTACTTTGTCAAAAGCCCTTTCGAATTTGAAAAGGCCGGTAAAAGCGGAGCCGATATCTCCTCCGAGTGGGTTCATCTCAAAAGACAAGTCGATGACATCTGCTTCTATCGCGGGGCCCAAGTCGACTCGGTCAACCACCCGACCGCCTGTTACCAACTCAACACCGGCAACCGCTTCGGCGGTGATCCCGGCATCGGCTCATGGGTCACTTACGGACTCGGCACCGAAAACGAAAACCTCCCCGGCTTCGTCGTCCTCCCCCGCTCCGCTTACCCCCAAGGCGGAGCCGGAAATTGGTCCAACGGTTTCCTCCCCGCCGACTTCCAAGGCACCCCACTCCGCCCTGAAGGCAGCCCCATCCTCGACCTCAATCCCCCCGCCGGAATCTCCCGCGCCCGACAGCGCCAAAACCTCGATCTCCTCGCAAAACTCAACCAAGGCCATCTCGAAACCCACCCGGACCGCAGCGAACTCAGCGCCCGCATGGCTTCCTACGAACTCGCCTATCGCATGCAGATGGAGGTCCCCGAAATCCTCGATCTCAAAGGCGAAAAAGAAGCCACCCTCGAAGCCTATGGCGTGGGCCAAAAGGACACTGATGCCTTTGGCCGCAAATGCCTCCTCGCCCGACGTCTCGTCGAAAAAGGGGTCCGCTTTGTGCAAGCTTATGCCGGAAACTGGGACAGCCACGACTACATCCAGCGCGCCCACGGTGCCCTCATCCGCTCGGTCGACAAACCCATCGCCGCCCTTCTCCAGGATCTCAAAAAACGCGGCATGCTCGACGATACCCTCGTCGTATGGTGCGGCGAATTTGGCCGCACTCCCGACAACGGAATGCGCGGCGGAGTCAGCTACGGCCGCGACCACAATCCCAAAGCGATGGCGATGTGGTTCGCTGGAGGCGGCACCAAAGCCGGGCACACCATCGGTGCGACCGACGACATCGGCGCCGAAGCCGTCGACTGTGTCCACCACATCCGCGACGTCCACTGCACCATTCTTCACCTCCTCGGCCTCGATGATAACAAGCTCACCTACTACCACGCCGGCCGCCACAAACAGCTCTCGCAATTCGGCGGCCAAGTGATCCCGCAGCTCATCGGGTGATCACTTAAAATCCTATCGAAAGATCTTCCCCGATCTCACTTCGAAACTTCCATTCTGAAAAAGACGGAAGAGCTCGGCTCAGAAACAGTGGCTTCACGAAAACCACATTCATCAGGTTCGCTGACAAAGACACCTTCCGTCGACCATGTCTCCAGATCTAGACTCACGAGAACCTCTTACCTGATTCCTGGGCTTTCTCCATAGAAACTAAATGGACTGGCTCGGCTCCCGTTTTGACCTTGGCAAGATTTTCTTGGTTCGGCATTTGTGGATCCAGATTCAGCGCATCCTCCATCAACAAGGACACGCCATCGTCGTTAGGGTCTTGATCAAGAGGACTCGCAAAATCCAGATTTGCGTTGATGAGCCATGCTGTGGCAGGGTATTCATTGATATCGATCTGCTTGAGCGTGTGCCCCCTCCACTGAATTGAATCTCTTGGTTCGTTTGGAGTGGGAAATCCAAATCGATCACTCCACTGAAAGAGAGTAATTTCAGGAAGAAGAAAAAATCGATCAAATTTCCGGGAACTCATGTTCGGAGCATTGCCTAGAAAAAATCCTTCAACGATGGCATCACAACCCGAGAAAGCCTGAAACCCGATCGTCTCAATCGATGTCTCAATCGATGTCTCAATCGATGTCTCAATCGATGTCTCAATCGATGTCTCAATCGATGGCTCAATCGATGGCTCAATCGATGGCTCTGGCTCTGGAATTCGAATTTCGGTGAGTTCATCACTAGCGGAAAAAGCAAAATATCCGATTGTATCCAGGGAAATTGGAAGGTAAGCGTCATAAAATTGGGCACCTACCGCGCGGCGGCTTGATCCGCTAAAACGCAGGTCATGTCCACGACATCATCAAACCCACCGCCCGTGCGCTGCTCGGAAGTCCGCTTCGCTGAAGTTGAC
>Ga0222650_1000668_pt1 | contig 24448 bp, 7 predicted proteins | sample AntAcemetagen367_FD_179820 | JGI IMG/M metagenome (GOLD analysis project Ga0222650, IMG submission 179820) | Saline water microbial communities from Ace Lake, Antarctica - #367 | ecosystem: Environmental > Aquatic > Non-marine Saline and Alkaline > Saline | place: Antarctica: Ace Lake | collected... | reverse complement strand
CCGAGCTGACTCCGGCAGCCATCGCTGCGGCCAAGAACGCCGCAAGCGAACTAAAAACAGCCTAAAATACCGCAGCTTCAGCCAAATATCTAGCTCGGATCAGATGCCCAATTTTAAGACGCTTACGCTTAACTTGAGCTCTTCTGAAGTTCTTCGAGCATCCGTTCAAGTCTCGTCGCAGCGTCTCCTGCCGGGAGAAAGGCACTGAGTCGGTCGGCCCAGAGAGGGAAGGCCATGGGGGTGAGGCGCTTTGTTTCGATGAGGCGGAAAGGGCGATTCTGGATAGAGGAGAGGGTCTTTTTTAGGCGCTCGATCTCAAGTTGGTGCTCGAGAATTTCGCGCCGCGCTTGTTCAAGCAGGAGGTTCTCCGGATCGTAACGGGTGAAGACTTCGAAGAGGAGATTTGCCGAGACCTGGAGGTCACGGGTTGCTTTCCGCTTGCCCGGCATGTCGGGGACGAGAAGTCCGGCGACCCGGGCGACATTACGGAATTGGCGGCGCGCCATCTCGGCGGTGTTCATACATGCGAGAAGATCTTCGAGAAGGTTTCCGGCGTTGAGCGCAGAGCGGAGAATTGTCTCGTCGAGGGTGAGTCCGCGCGCTGCCCCGAGGCAAAAGCCGTAGTCGTTTTGGGTGACATTGATCGATTCTCCCGAGTCACGCGAGAGCCTGAAAGCGACGAGGGCTCCGAGTCCTTCGTTCACCAAGCGACCGGCGAAGGCGTAAATAAAAAGATGCTCACCCTCGCGGGTGCGGGTGAATTCGATGACGAGTTCCTTGTCGGAGGGGAGGGCTGACCATGATTTTTGGAGGGCGAGAATCGGGGCCACTGCCTTGAGTTCGGGGGAGTCCGCCGGGCCGTGAAGGCTGCGCGCCACAGCATGGGAGAGTTCGCTGGAAAGCGGCATCTTGCTGCCACCCCAGATTGCGATTTCGCCTCTAGCGGTTTTGGTGGCATTGCGAACCGTTGCGGTGAGTTTGTGAAAGCGAATAAGCTCGAGGCGCCTCCCAGCGAAAATAAATTGTTTTCCGATTTTTAGCTTGGAAGCAAAACCTTCTTCGACGCTCCCTAAAGTAGGGCCACTGGCATACTTGATGAGCACCGAGGTATCGGAAGTAATGGTCCCAAGATTCATGCGATGGAGTTGAGCGGTGCGCTTATTGGTGACGGTGAGAAGACCATCGACGATTTCGGCTTTCTGATACTGCGGATAGGCTGAAAGCGAGCCCCCATTGGTGAGGAAGCTGAGGGCCCAGTGCCACTCGGCTTCGGTGAGGTTGGAGTAGGAATGGGCCGCGAAGATCTCCTTCTTTAAATCGTCGGGTGCCGACGGTTCTCCGAGTACGAGAGTTGTCAGATGTTGCACCAGGACATCGAGAGGCTTGTTGAGAAGAACTCGGGTCTCGATTTCCTTACGGTTCCAGGCGTCGCGCGCGGCCGAAAACTCCACAAGCTCGAGGGCATTGGTGGGGACGCAGATGATGCGGGAGGTTTCACCTGGCGAGTGACCGGAGCGCCCGGCCCGCTGGGTGAGGCGGGCGATTCCTTTTGGCGAGCCCACTTGGATCACTTGATCGACAGGCGAGAAATCGACGCCGAGGTCGAGGGATGAAGTGCAGACGACACAACGAAGGGCTCCGCTTTTGAGGCCGCTTTCGACGACATTTCGTTCCTCGCGCGAAAGGGAACCGTGGTGGATCGCGATCTCATTCGGCCACTCGGGTTTGGCCTCTTGGATTTCTTGATACCAGATTTCCGCTTGGGAGCGGGTGTTCGTGAAGAGGAGGGTGGTACGGGCTTTTTCGAGTTGTTGGGAGACCCGCTTGATGGATTTGGTGCCGAGGTGGCCCGACCAGGGGAAGGATTCGATCTCATCCGGGATGAGTGTTTCGATCTCGATCTTTTTTTCTTGGTTGGCGGCGATGGCCTTGAAGTGGCAAGAGCCCATGAGAGGTTTGGCGGCCTCGTCGAGATTTCCCAAGGTCGCGGAGAGTCCCCAAGTGCGGAGATCAGGGAGCCAAGTGCGGAGTCGGGTGAGGCAGAGTTCAGTTTGGATGCCGCGTTTTGTGCCGAGGAGTTCATGCCATTCATCGACGATGAGACATTTCAAGTGAGCGAGTTTTTCGCGGGTGTCGGCGTAGGTCAGGAGGAGTGAGAGGGACTCGGGTGTCGTGACGAGACAGTAGGGATATTTTTCGCGGAGCTTGGACTTTCGATAAGAGGAGGTGTCGCCGGTGCGGGCTTCGACGGACCAGTCGAGGTTGAGGTCGGAGAGGGGTTCACGCAGTGATTGCAGGGTGTCATTCGCGAGGGCGCGCAGGGGCGTGATCCAGAGGACTTCGCAGTGGCGTGGGGCTTTGCCGGTGGAGAGAGTTTCGGAAACGGGGCCGAGCCAGACGGAAAGGGTTTTGCCGAATCCGGTGGGAGCGTGGAGGAGTCCGGATTTGCCATCGAGATAAGTGGACCACGAATCCTTCTGGAAGGAAAAGGGCTTCCAGGAGCGCTTTTTGAACCAAGCGAGGATGTCGGGATGGAGGGAAGGCATAGTGGGCTTGTCAGGAATAATAGGCTGGATTTCGAGGAACCCAAGCAAGGGCTTGACCGCAGGAGATGCTTTGCTAGCTTTCCGCCCGCTGAGAGGTAACTCAAAGGAGGGTTGGCTGAGCTCGGTTTAAGGCGCTCGATTCGAAATCGAGTGATGCGCAAGTATCCGTGGGTTCGAATCCCACACCCTCCGCCACTTTACAAGGGCTTCAGACCTTTTGCTTCCCCGATTTGAGCGCTTCTCTTGGATTCCGGGTTAAGGTGGGAGGAAGCGGTGGAAAAAGCTGAGGGCGAAGGTGCTTCCTTGCCCGCGCGTCCGAGAGGTTTACCGAGGATCGGTGCTCGAACTTCTTCAGCCTCGTTCAAGGGCATCATCAGCTCGCTGAGCTTTTCGACGATCACGGGGGCAATTTTTGATGAGGGCGAGAACGACGTCAGTGGGGTGGGGTGGTATCGGCCGCTCTTTCCGAATCTGATCCAGAGCTGGCGCGATGCGTGGGGCCTGGGCGACTTCCCGTTCTACCATGTGCAGCTTGCACCGTATGATTATGGTTCATCTAAAAATGTGCTCTTCAGGGTGGTGCAAATGAAATCGCTTTCCATGAAAAATGTTGGCATCGCGGTGACTTTGGATGTCGGTGGTTTTAAGGAGAGTCACCCGAGAAAAAAAAGGATGTCGGTGAACGTCTTGCTCTTTAGGCCTTGGCCAGAGACGAAGTTGAAAAGAGGGTAGGGGCCGGCCCCACTGTCCCACCCTCGATGAACTCTGCCTTGTTGAAGGTCTGGCGCAGGTCCTGCTTGCCGCTCGCCACGTTGGTGGTCCAGCGCAGGACTCGGCGCACCACCGGGCGGTGGTCCCAGTGGATGTGGGCGACTGAGGGCTGGCACCGGGCGAAGCCCGGATCTCCGTCTGTGCAGACCAGCGAGACGTCCTCCGGCACCCGCAGGCGTCGTTTTCCAAGGAACTGTTGCGCCGCGATGAACAACGCCAAGCCATCGATGATCAAGGCGGTGGGAGGGCTTACCCCGAACAACGAATCGAGGACTCGAAGGCCGGCATCTCCTGCTCCGCGAACCAGCCCAACGCCTCACTCGAGCCGGAGGCCACCACCCAGGCGTCCGCCTTGGTCTGTTCCACCATCCGCGAGACCCGCTCCCTGTCCCACCAGCAGCCCCTCCTGCTCGAGCAACTGCAGCGCTGCCTCAACGGTCTTGGCGTTGATCCCCAATTTTGAAGCCAAGTGATTCGTCCCCGGTATCGTCCCGCTCCAACGCCCCCGCGCAGGTAGGTCGCCGCCTGCTCGGCGATGGTAAGAAAATCAGGAATTGAAACCTTACCGAAATCTGGGGAGGTGTCGATGAGCAAAAGCCTTCCAGTGTGTTTGAAAACTGCGGACAGAATATAAATCCACCGCCCTGCTTTCCGCACTCGGGGACGGCTGCGATCGTCTTCGTTCTAATAGGAAGGGCAAATCTGGGAGGATCTCTTATCTCGTCAAGACCTCTCGGAGGGACCTACCCGGGAAATGGGCAGGATGAGCTGAAGATTCCCATTGATGGGACATTCATGAACTCTATAAGGGCGAAGTCCTTAGGGTCGAAAGTGTGATGGGAAAAGTTCGTGAGAAAGGTCAAGGGAAAGCGATTGGGGGGAAGATAACCTTTTCAGGAAGGGCTGTCTCTTGTTTGGCTGCGGTTTTGTCGTTTGTTTTTTTCACGACTGCGATTTCGTCGGGGCAGAATCTCGCTGGGCAGGAAATCCTATTTCCGGGGGCGGAGTTTGCAAAACTGGACACCTTTGAAGGGGTGAATCTGGAAGATGCTGATAAACTCTTTGGGAAAAAGGACTACAAAGGTGCCTTTGCCACCTATAAGGCCTATTCGTTTGAATTTGCGAAAAGCGAGGCGCTTTCCTATGTCTTGCTGCGGATGGGCCGCTGCTTGCAGAAGGTGGAGAAACGAAATGCCGCGATTAAGGCTTATCAGGATGTCGTTGATTACTTTCCGGATGCGGTAAGATATGCGGCCGCGGCACTCTATCACATGGGTGAGTGTCATGGGCTCAATGGTGACGATGCCAAGAAAACGGCGGTTTGGGCGAAGATGGTCAAGGATGATGATTATGTGACCCAGCCAAATTCCGGGACTGCCTTGACCTACTTGGGAAACGCCATGACGAAGCTCGGGGAGTTTGATGAAGCAACCGAATATCATTGGCGAACGGCGGTAGCTTTTGTGAAGACGAACACTCGTGCGGCCGCGGAGGCGAGGGATGCCGTGATCGCCTATTATGTGAGACGCAGTCCCAATCACGAGAAGCTTAAGGAGTTTTATGTCGATGCCAGCGGTTTTGACGGTCGGGGGCAGAAAGTAGAAGCTCCCGAAGATGATCAGCGTTACTGGACGGTGGTGCTGGGAACGGCTCTCGGAACGAAGGCGGAGGATGCACGGAGGCAGGAAACCTGCGCCTACTGGGGCTCAAAATTTGGAGATCGATTCGTGGATAACGATGTTCTTCGCAAGCAGTGGTGTGATGTTCTGCTGGTCAGTGAAAAAGATGCCCCTGCTTGGAAGGCACGGCTGGATAAGCAGTTTGCTTTGCAGCCTGCCACGATGAAGCGAATTCTAAGGTGGTGTGATTATTACCGAGTCGATCCTCAGATGCGCTCTGAGTTCTTTGCGGAACAAAGCAAGCCCCTGATCGCAGGGATGAAATCCGATGAGAAAATGTCGTTAATGAATTCCTTGAGGCATCCGCTTGGAATGCACGATGAGGCGCAGTCCGTGATGCGTTCCGTCCGCACCGAGAGCCTGCGTGATGAGGAGTTGGTGCGCTATGGCTCCTTCGTGGGGAATTACGAACCGGAGGAAACGGTCCTCCGGTATTTTACGAGAATCAAAGGCAAGGCAATGGCCGCGAAGGCACGCTTCGATTACTACAATCAACGAAGTCATGGCAATCCTCCGAACATGGAAAAGGCTCTCACCGAAATTGTGATCCTTTTAAAGGACCCCAAATACGCTGCCGGACTCGTGATGCGACGTGCCAATTTTCAGCAAAATCTCGCGAGATTCGAGGAGGCAATTAAATCGTATCGTTCTGCCAACGAACAGCCGGCATCGACTTGGGGTGAAACCGATTGCCTCGTGGCTCTTAAGCAATACGGAAAAGCAGTTCAAATCGTTCTACAACTGGAGTCGGTTGGGGGACAGCATGCTTCCCAGGCTGGTCTGAAGATTGCCGACATTTACAAAATCAGTGGTGATAAAGGGAAGGAAGTGACCCAGCTACGGCTGGTCTTGAAGCGTTACCCGAAGAGCAGTCAATCAAGTGAAGCCCATAATCGCCTCGAAAGCTACGGCGTGGCCTTGATTGGAGGAGAGTCCGAGGCTGAAGAATAAAAAGCGAAATTTTCATGATGAGAGATTTTAGAATGATCAAGCGGGTGGCGGGGGTTTCACTCGCGGTGTCTGCCATGCTGACCGGGGTTTCGCTTGCGCAAGAGGCGGGAGATCAACCGGTTCGCGAGCGGGCTGCGGTGGGGATCGATCGACGGGCCAAGCACCTTTACGACAAGGCGATGGAGTTGATGGAGTTCAAGCAGTATGAGCGTGGGCTGGCGATGCTGAATACGGTGGTGCGTGACAACCAGGGCGAGCAGTTGGCTCACATGGCTCACATGGAGATGGGTCGTCACTACCTGGGTCAACGTAAGACCAAGGAAGCTCTCAGCCATTTTATGTTGCTGACCCGCCTGCTGGCTCCAGAGGCCGGCGAGAAGCAAGCGGAAGAGGTTGTGGCTCTCTATCATGAGGCCTTGTTTCAAGCGGGGTTGAGCCAATATCAGGCAGGTCAATACTCGGCATGCTTTCCCTTGTTTCGTCGGCTCACCGAAGTGGCGGCCCGGACAAAGTGGGCCAACATGGCCTACTTTCACATTGGCATGAGCCACTATCAGCTCAAGAACTGGAACAAGGCAATCGATTCGCTTTCACTCGTGGGAACTGAGATCGAGGAGGCGGGTGAGGCTGGCGATGCTCTCGGTCGTATTGAAATTGGTCAACGTTTCTACTCAAAGATCATTGATGCCGATGTGCCGGTGATGCGGAAACTCAAGGTGCCGGTGCAGGCGCTCGTCAAAGTCAGCAGCGGTGATGTCGAGACGATCACAGGCGTGCCCGTCCCCGGCAAAAAGAATGAGATGCTGACTTCGGCACCAACCGCCCTGGGCTCCCCGAAACCTGGCGACGGAGTCTTGCAAATGGTTGGCGGTGATACCCTGGAAGTGACCTACGTCGATGACAGCACCCTCGATGGGAGGAAAGGGGTGTCTCGCACCGGCAAAGTGCGCGCGGTGAGTACCGGGACAGTTGGTTTTTTCCTCGGTGATAATTCCACCCCGGCCTACATCGCTTATCCGGGTGAACCACAGGTCTTGATGCTGCGCGACGCCGACTTGGATACTTCGCCAGGGGCGGAAAAAATCACGTTGACGGTGAAATCATTTTATAAAGTTGAGGCGGCGGCAGCCGCGGAAGACGAGGAGCAGGGGATGCTCGATATTTTTTCCTTCGAGGCTGAGGACGAAGATGTCTGGAGGGAGCGCGACAGCATTACCGTGACCCTCACCGAGACCGGCGAGGGTTCCGTAATTCGCTCCGGTATTTTCGTGGGCAAGGTCACCCTTGCGCCAGTCGAAGACGGGGTCACTCCGAACTCGGAAGACGCGATTCTCCACTGCGATGAACTCGATGAGCTGTCGGTGACTTATACGGACAAAGTCCACCTCTACGGCGATGACCCACGTGTCAGCGAGTCACGCATCAAGGTTTCTGGTTCGGTGAATTCCGGAGTGACGGCGGATCAGTTTGTCGTGTTCGAGGAACTTCTCAAGGCTCGTAAGGGATCGGTGGAAGCCGAAGCACTCGCGGGCTTGGGTGAGATTTACAAGGACATGGGGCTGGACCAGCGCGCTTCCCAGCGTGCGTCCGAAGCGTTGGCGAAGGTCAATCCGATCATCATGAACCGGAAGAAGTTACCGGGCGACATCGTTGAAAATGCTTTCCGTCTGAAGTGGGAATGTGAGTTGTTGAAGGATGACTTTGACGCCGCCACTTCGACCTGTTTGGCCTTCAATCGTCTCTATCCCGAGTCTGTCCTCGCCGACAAGGCCTTGATGACACTGGGCCGTAGCCTCACCGATAAGGGAGACTTCGAAAAGGCCGTCAATGTGTATCAAAGAGTCTTGGAATTGGAGAACCCGATCTCCGCTGCCGAAGCCCAGTTCCGGATTGGCGAGACCCTGCAACAACGTGCGCTCGATGCCATTGAAGAAGCCGATGCCCACAATAGTAAGTGGGGCAAGGCCGGGTTGTCTAAAGCGACCGCCCTGCAAAATGCCATGGGTCCCGCGGTCGCCGCTTACCGCAATACCTACGAACGATATCCTGAGAGTTCCTATGCCGCCGATGCCCTTGGCAAGGTGGTGCGTCACTACGTCGATACCGAGGCCTTTGCGCAAGCTGCAGAATTGTTGGAAAGTGTCTTCAGCGATTATCCTGATGCCGCCTTCCTCGATGAGATGCTCATGCTGTGGGCAAATATTGGCTACCGCATGGATGATAAGGAAACAGCCAAGGTGAAGCTGCGGAAACTGATCTTCGATTATCCGACCAGCAAGCATGTCACCGAGGCCAGAAAAAAGTTGGCCGGGTTGGAAGCCGAAGAGGGGAATTAGGGAGAGCGAATGGAATTCAGGACATTGATTAATTTGAAAAGTATGAGGCGCACTAGATTAGCCATTCAGGCATCGCTTGGATTCGTTGCCTTGGGCGCGTTTCCGGATGCTCAGGCCCAGACTTTTGATGAAAAACGGTCTGCCATTGCCTCTTCAGTGGAAACACAGCCGGAGGCCGAGATTCTGGGCCTCCTCAAGGCCGGGATCGCTGAAGGGAAAGCAACGCAGGCGGTCGCGGAAACGCGACGCTGGTTACGCCAGAATATCCCGGCCAATCCGATGTTGCTCTATCTGGCAGGTCGGGCCGCCGAGTTGAGTGGGGAGGCCCGCGGAGCCGCCGCACTTTACCAGCAGTATTTGAAGAAGGCAGATCCCAAGGCCGAAAGCACCGGATTGGCCGTCATTGCGGCCCATGCCCTTTTAAAAGATCAACTGAACGATCTCAGTTCGGCGTATTCCTTCAATCGTTCCACCTTGAACCGGCTTGCCGGAAATAAATTTGCACGCCAGTTCGATCAATGGTTTCTCGGCGAGGCGGTGAAGCGCAAGGATGTCGTCGCGGTGGCCAATCGGCTCCATTCCCTGATCAAGGCGGGGATCTCGGACGATCTGCGGGTGACCCACTACGACGGGTATTTTCGCTGGCTGCTCGCACAAGCTGACATCTATGTCGAACAACCGGGTTTCCTCCCCTCGACCGATGAGATGGTGGCGGCCTGCAAGCAATTGGCTGCCGCGATGACCGTCAACGAGGAACTGGCACTGCAGCTTGATTGGGCCGTCTCGGTCAGGGCTTACAATTCGGCAATGCTGGCCGAGAAGAATACCGCACCGCCGATCGCGGAGGCCAAGGCTCTGCTGGAAAAGTTTCCGCGTCACGCCCGTTGGGTGCAAACGGGTTGGGCCGGCGGTGGCAATGGGCAACACTATCGGGGCGATGTCGCAAAATACTGGCCGCATGAAATCGATGCCAAGCTGGCGCCCGTGGTGGCCGCCGCGGCGAAACTGACCCCGCTACAACTCACCGATTTACAGCAGTCGTGGCACGCGAGTTATTACCGCAAGAAGGAGATTCTTCCCCTCGAGGTGAAAGTGGTGCGCGACTATGTGACGGCTCACCCGAAACTGATGAACAGCCGGTTGGGCGTGCTCTTGTTGGAAAAACCCTGGAACCAATTTACGCCCGCAGAAGCCCAGAAGCTGGCCCCGCTGCTTGAACAGAATCCGTATCCGAAAGCCGCCCTCATCCGCGCCGTTGCGGCCGGTGGCGAAGCGAAGGACTTTGACAAAAGGGTGGATGCCCTCCTCGGCCCGGAAGCATGGCGAATCGATCCGAATCGGCTCGCTTATTGGGTGGACATGCTCTCTTACAACTTCGGACGTCCGGGCGGACATGAGAAGCGAGATCAGAGGGTTAAGGACGCCAAGGCCATCGCAAAGAAGGCGAAGGAAAGCTTACCGAAGAGGGAGGCTTCACCAGCCCAGCGCACCGCTTTTTTCAAAAAACGATGGGCGGACTATCGCTCGAAAGAGCCGAAAATTCCCGGTGTCGTCGGCCAACTCAAGGCCCTCCTGTTGATCACCCCCGAAGCGATTCCCATTCTCCTCAAGGATGCCAGTCCGGAGGCTCAGTTTTTGGCCCGCGATGCGATCGCGGCGGGCATTTCTAGTCCAGATCCGATTTGGAAAGAACTCGAAGCAGCCAACAAGGTGAATGTTTCGAGCTATGCCCCGGGAATTCTCTATCTCGCAGCGCGACATGCGGGCGACAGCGTGACCGAGCTGAAGAAGCGTCATCCCCTGAAGTGCCAGCCGCATCCCCTCGAAGCGGCCATGCGCCAGTCGGTTGCCGAGGGTCTCAAGAAAAAGAAGCTCGAAGCGTGGCAGGTCCTGGCATGGATCAACATGCAGTATCCCGAAGACAACGCGGAGCAGGTCAAGTTAGTGCAGGCGCTGGTGAAATCACCGCTCTGGAAGACGATGCCTTTCGAGGCACATTACGCCGCGTGGGAGTGGTTCCAAAAGGACGTGATGACGCCAGGCCAGGCTGCTTGGATCGATGCCGCCGACCCTGAACGGGTGAGCAAGGATCTGCTCGCGCTCAAGAAGGAGCCGGAAACCGAGGACGAGAAAAAGAAGAAAAAGGCAGAGGTTGCCAAGGTAGATCCGGAAGCGGCAGCGGTGGCCGCGGCCGAGATGGCCAAGGCCGATGTGGCGGCAGCGGTGCCCGCGCTGCAATCGACCCTCGAAAATTTGCGTAAGGCACCGGTGCGGATCATGATCCCGGATGCGGCGCTGGAAGCTCTCGCCGCGCTCGACCCGGCAGTCTTCGACGATGCCAAGGCTCAGGAGTTGATCCTGCAGCTCATCGATAATCTCAAGGCGGCTCCGCCCGCCGTCAACTTTGGCTACCGTCTCCTCGAGGCCGTGATTAAGAACCCGGACCCGCAGGTGCTCCATCGCGCCACTTCCTTTCTCTGGGAGCACACCAACCGGCACAATCGCGGTTTTCCAAAGATCAAGGAGCTGATGCAGTCGCAGCTAGAGGCCTCTCCTTCTGCGGCGAGTGCGCTGGCGAGCACCGGATTGGACGCCTTTGCGCGGCACCGCGGGCACAGCTATTTCAAGCGCGAAATCGATATTCCGCTCCTCAAATCGATCCGTGGCAATGCCGCAATGACGATGGGGCTCATCGTGATTCCGGTGGCGAAGGGGCACCCGGCTTACCCAATCTATCAGTCACAAGGGGATTGGATTACCGGCAACGAAGATGCCGCATGGGATTTGTTGGATGTGAACTGGGAGGCCTTCATGCCAATCTATCGCGAGCTTTCGATGCCGTATCTGAAGTGGGCTCTCACGCGGGTGATCTACAGCCGCGACGAAGGCCGTCAGGAAACCCTCGTCAAGGCTTTGATCGGCTGGGCCGGTGAAGCCGGATCTCCCCTCAGTCTCGCTGAGAAGGTGGAGATCGAGATTGCTTACGGCGAGATTGCGATGCAGCGCGGTCAGGTGCGTCAGGCGCATGAAATTTTCACCCGTATCCAGAAAAACGAAGCCTACAAGGATGTCCCGATTCGTCATCGTGCGACACTCCGGCGCGTCGATGCCGAGCGCATTGCCAAGAACTTCGATGGTGCGCTGCAAACGCTCTCCCAGCTCGAGCTTGAGCGCGTGCCCGAAATCTGGACAGAGACTCGATACTCCCGCGCCGTGGTGCATTACGATATGGAGGAATTCGAGGACGCCAAAGATGACATCGATTCTATTCTGACCCGCGAAGCAAACCATGCCAACGCCAAGATTTTGTTAGGTAAGGTCCAGCTCAAACGCCAGAAGCTGATGGAGGCCACCGAAGTCGAACTCGGCTCCACCAGTGAGCAGAAATCGATTGTCCCTGGAGAAAAGCTCAAGGTGACTCTCAATGATCCGACTCTTGCGGTCTCCGGCGCAGGTAGCGAAATCGAGGTTGTGGTCTGGGCCGACTCCGGCGATAAGGAGAGGTTTTTCCTGCGTCAGTTCGGTGATCAGAAAACGAAATTTCGTGGCGAGCTTGAAACCTCTCTCGGCGCACCGATACCGGGTGACAAGACCTTGCAGGTGATTGGGAACGACAAGATTTTCTATGCCTATTCAGAACGCTTCCGTAAGCGGATGAACGACCTTCCAGAACAGCGGGGAGGACCGATTACCGTCGCTTCAGACGCCGTCATCATGGCCTCGGCACGCAAGCTACTCACTGAGGAAGAACAGCGCTTGGTCGATATGGAAAAACTGATCGCCGAAATTGAGGCGCAGGGGGCTCGTCACGCCGAGCAAACAGCGAAGGCACGGATGGCCGCCGAATCTCTCGATGCGAATGTGCGTGCAGAAGAGGAGCCAGACCCGGAGGCTTTTTTCCAAAAGCAGATCGCCAAAATCGTTAAGCCGGGTAACCCGATTAACGTGCGGGTGATCGATCCCGACCGCAGCCGCACCGCAGAGGTCGATGAGCTGGTCGTCAGTGTCGCGAGCTCCAGTGGCGATTCCATTGCGCGGGTTATTCTAAAGGAAACCGGCACCCATACCGGCTGGTTTGAGGGACGTATTCCCACGACCGGAGCACAGGCCATGGCATTCGCCGAGAACTCTGAGCCGGGACGCAATCCGAACATGGTCATTAGCCCGAAAAGCGATTACCCGGCCTGGCGGCCAGTGGCGATAAAGGGGAAAGCACCCGAGTTCACGGTGGACCTCAACGACAACCTTCCACTCGGGGAAATGAGCATCACCGCCGCTGAGAGTGGCTCGAATCTGAAAAACTTCATCGTCCAGACCGCCATGAATTCAGGTCTCTGGACCACGGTCGGTCGTTACCCGGATCACCCGGTTGCGATCGCCCAACCATGGATGCCCTCAGTCGTCGTGATGAACGATACCGACCGCCACCACGCCAATAACAATCGTCTTCTTGTTCCGGAGTTCAAAGAGGTGGAGCAGCACCTCGACCGTGGCTGGATGACTCAACAATTTGCCCAAGGGGTTGCCACAAATGTCGAAGGAATCTCGAAGGCTTTCGATCAATCAATTCCCGCAAAAGTCAAGTGGCTCCGCCAAAACCGCCATCATAACTCCCACGTGATTTACCGGTTCCGCGGTTACTTTCACGAACCTGTTGAGGTGGCTCGCCGATTCAAGGTAGAACTTGGCGGATTTCAGGTGCCCGAGAAGACGCATCCTTCGGTCGCGCACCCTCCCCAGTTCTTGCTCGCGATCGATGGGCGGAGAATCACGGGTGAGGACGGAGGCCTAGAAGGCGGGCTGAACCTGCGCGCCGGCCTGCACCGCTTCGAGATTTGGGCGACCGGTTGGGACTGCGCCATCGGCTTCGGTCGCGATATCAAGCTGCAAGCGAACCTCGACGATCCCGACAAGTTCGCCGAGTGCCCGGACAATTTCTTTGATCCCAAGACCTTTCCCGATGGCGTCTTGGAGCATCGTAATGCCCCCGCTAAAATCGCGGCCGCCGCCAATGGCACTCAGTTCAATGTGACATTTGCGCCTAGCTCACGCGCCCGCCTGATGCGTCTCGTATTCCTCGATCAGGAGGGATCCGTTCCTGCCGTGAACCGGATCACCTTGAACGATCCCGATGGCAAAAAGCTGTTGCCGGTCGTCGAGGATTTTTCATCGCTCAATAAGAATGAAACCTTGGAGATTCTCACCGGAGATAAGATTTTTGTACGCTACCTCGATGACCGCTTTGTGACCGACAAGAAGGAGAAGCACGAACGATTCCTCAATGTCGCCTTCAGTGATGGGCGGGTCGAGTTCGCTGACATGGCGCCTCGTTGGGATGAGGGGCGCGGCAAGGACAAGCCCTTCTATGAGAAACTTCTGCGCTTTCCCTACGACCAGGCGCTCAGCCTTGCGGTGCACGATGCTGACATGGATGTGACGATTGAGCCCGATACGGTGAAAGTCAGCATTGCCAACGAAACGGGTGAAACCAAGGAACTGATTGCCACCGAGACTGGGCCATCCACCGGTATCTTCAGGGCGATGATCACCCCGGTGGCGAACGCGGCATCCGGCGATACGCAGATCCAGGTCGCCGAAGGGAGTCATTTGACGGCAATCTATCAGGACTCCGAAAATAATCGTCCCGGTGTCCCGATGGAACGCCGCGGCAAGATTGTCCAGGCAGGATTCCAAATGCCCGAGCTGCAGATCGCCCACGCCTCCGCGGAGTTCCAAGAGCGTGACCAGACGATCGAGAATAGCCGCGCAATCTGGCGTGTGGAAAATAAACTGACATCGGTGAATCATCCACCCGAAGGAGGAATCGAGATGGTTCACGGGAGGATGGCGTATCTCGAAATGAAGGCGCCTCACCTGGCACTGCGTAATTCCTCGCAAGTGAAAATCTATGCCCAGACCGAAGCGGGGCGTGCCGCATCCGAAAATAACGCCAGCCAAGGTTTTGATGTCAATGTGCCTGGCACGGTAGAACTCACCGGCGTGCTGGAAAGCGCGCTGATCGGCAAAGAATGGAGGGGGCTGGGTAACCGCGAGAATCGTCGGAGCTGGGAGAGCCGGAACTATACTGGGGGAGAGGTGGAATGGGGGACTCCCAATCCTATTGCCAGCGATCGCTTCCGTTTCTCGGTGCCACTGGTCGCCGATCTCTTGCCACTGCGTGGCGTCGTCACTTACGAGGAACGTAAGGAACTCCAAAAACAGCTTAAGACCTCCCGCAGCGCTTCACGTATCCTTGAACAGGTCGGGGGTGGACTCGTCGTCCGCCCAGGCGAGAAGATAGTCTTCGGTTTCCGCTACAAGAAGAGTGATGGCGAAAATCATTGGATCACGGCCTCTGCCAAGGTGATCACCCACCCGCTCTTCGCGGTCATGGATGAGGACTTCAGTAAACGGCTCACCAGTGTTTATGCTGGCGAGACACTTCACTTGAGGGTCAGCGATCTTGGTGCTGATTTAACCGATAAAAGCGATATCGTGACGGTTCTCCTGCAAGCTAAGTCAGGAGCCAAAGCGCGGGTAGAACTGAACGAGACAGATCCCCATAGCGGTATCTTCACCCGCGGATATGCTCTGAGTTATGCAAAAAAACCCGGACCTCTCCCCGAAGGTTATGACGTCAGGCGTCAGGGATTTCCAATCACCTACGGTGACACCGTGGCTGCGCGCTACACCGATCGTAACGGCGTGAAATCACCGCTCTCGATTGTCGCGATCAGTAAGGGCGCCGACGGCACGATTCAGCCGTTTTCCAAGCAGTATGAAGACTCGGAAGTCGCGATGCGCACCCAGTTTTCCCTCGCCGAAGCCTATCTGGAGATTGCGAAACGCCATCGCCGTCTTGGCGAAACTGAATTGGCAGCCCGTGAATACGAGCAAGCGAAGCAACTGCTCGCCAATGCAATGGATCAGTTCCGTGATCCTGAGACCCGTTCCCATGCCGAATACCTTCTTGGAAATCTCACTTTGGAGGAAGCCGACACCACGGCGAAGGGCGAGCTTAAGGAGGATCGATACCGCGCTGCGCTGTCGCGCTTCATGACGGTCACCGGGAGTTACTCCGGCACACTTCATGCCTCCAAGGCGCAATTCAAGATCGCCACCATCTACGAAAAACTTAAGGAGCCGGAAATTGCAGCGCAGGAGTATGTCAAACTCGCCTACAAGTATCCCGATTCCGAATTTCTGGCGACCTCCATGGCGAGACTCGGCAGCCATTTCTTGAAAAAGGCTGCGGATTACGAAGCAAAAGCAAAACCGCTTCTGGAGAAGGGCACGACGGAAGAGGATAAGGATGCCCTGTTCGAGGGAGAGGCGATGCAGAAGATGGCAGTGCGTGAGTATCTCAAGACCGCGCAGATTTTTGGTCGTCTTCAGCAGCGTTTCCCAAGCCACACCATGGCGGGGGCCGCCGGTCTGCGGGCAGGTCAGGCCTACATGCGCGCGGGGGAGTTACCGGAGGCAATCGATGCCTTCAACCATGTCATCAACGAGAAAAGTTACGACGGTAAGACGATCCGATCACAGGCGATGTATTGGATTGGCAAGTGCCACCAGGAGAAGCGCAACCAGATGGCCGCTTATTCAATCTATAAACGTCTCACTTACGACTTCCCGGAGAGCGAATGGGCCGCATACGCACGCGGCCAGCTTTCCCAGGAGTCCTTACTAAATTTGGAAAACAAACTTGAGCTGGAGAGACTTGAGGAAGGGCAATGATGAGTCATCAGCAGAAAATAATCAGGAGTCAGGCAGGACGTTACGTGAGCTCCCTTGGGGCGGCGTTCGCTTTCTTGGCAATCAGCACTGGCGGGATTACGGCGTCACCACTCGACGATCAGATCGTCGCGTTCAAAGACGCCCCGACCCAGACCGAGGGGGCCGTCACGCAGATCCTGCAATCAGGAATTAAGGAGCATCGCTCCGCGAAAGGATTTGCAGCGGTCCGCACGTGGCTGGGAGCCAACCCGACGAGTTCGCAGCAGCTCTTATTCAAAGCAGGACAGGCGGCTGAGTATGCCGGCGAGTGGAAGGATGCCGCCGGCTTCTACCGAAAGCTCCTCAAGAACCCAAAGGTGGACTCCGGGCTCGCGGCCCAAGCCGCACCTGCGGTTTACCGCATCATGATCAACTCCCTCGGCGACTCTGAGGCGGCTTACCTATTCATGCGCGAAGACGGTGCTCGCTTGAGAGGCTACGGCCGGACCCGCCAGTATGACTCCTGGTTCCTTGAGCGGGCTCAAACCCGTGCAGATCTTGCTGCGATGGCAAATCGTCTCGCTGCGGTCTACAACAGCAAAGATCCACTTGAGCCCTATGTGGGCAATCTCGATGCCTTGCTGCGTGAGCTGGAGACCTTTAATCATGATGGCGAATCTCTGTTTCAGTCGCTGGATTCATTAGCCGCGGCGAAACGCACCACCCCTCAGACCAAGGCGCGGATCGCATGGGTTCAGGAGATCGTTCCTCTCGCCGCCACCATGGCGGCAAAGGTCGGTGCCAAGGAAAAAATCCATGATCATCTCCTGGATGATGCGATGAAGGCCGCCGAAGCTCTCGTCAAGGCACTGCCATACGAAGGATCGATCGCCGTGGCGAAGGGCTGGATGCACTTCAATGCCGGTGACTCGGGGGTCTTCTCGACCTTCGTCATGCCACGACGTGAGGAGAAGGTAGCGCCCTTGTTGAAGGCGTTGCGCAGCCTGCCCGCTGACCAAGCGCGCGACATTCTGGCCACCAAATTCAAAGGGGCCAAGGGGCGGATGCCTGCCGGGTATCTTTTCTCCCAGCAGGACCTGCGGGTGCTCGTTCCTCAGATTCCGGCGGTCTTCAATACCCTGACGGCTCCGGAGGTCCCACTCTTCGATAAGACAATCACTCCCGATGAGGCCAAGGCGATGGCTCCGCACCTTGGCCGCAACCCGCACGCCCAGGCCGCGATGGTCCGCGCATGGGCCAAGCCGGAACGCAAATACAGCGCCGTGACCGACGACCTGATGAAATCGGAAATGTGGAGATTTTCCGACATCAAGGCCCTCACGCACGGGCTCTGGCACAGCGGGATGTTTGAGCGGGATGTGGCACACGATGTGCCGATCAAGAAATACGAGAAGCTCGACGCCCAGTATCAACAACTGAAGAAACAGGTCGATGCCAAGGCCTCCCGCAAAGACCGGCTCGCGGCCTTCAAGTCATTGCAGGGCGATCTCCTCAGCGCCTCGCCGAAGATCACGGGTGCGCTTCCGCTGTGGGGTGAATTGCTGAAGCAGGCGCCCATTCCCGACAAGGCGTTTATGCTGCAGAAGCTGACTGCTGATTTCGTGGCGGCACCATCTGCCTCAAGAGCACTGAAGAGACATCTGCTCCGGCAGGCTCTGACAACGATTGACTTCGGCAACGCCTATTCAAAACTCTCTTTTGGCCCGGGGCTTGCGGGTGGCTGGGATCGCTGGGGCTACGACAAGGTAAGAAAAGCTTTGCCGGAGTTTGCCGACTATTTGGAGACCTTGCTGCAGCAACAGATGCAGGCCGGCTCGCTTTCAAAACCTGTTTTCAGCATGTGGCTCCATTGTGTGGACCCCAAGAAGAAAGAGTCCGCCGCCTTGATGGCGACGCTCGTCCAATCGCCGGGATACGCCAAGATGGATGCCGCATACCACAGCTTGGCTTCACATAGGTTGCTTTTCGGAGAGGCCGCCCTGACCGCGAAAGCGGCGACCGATCCACGCGTTCTCAGCCGTGAGTTGCTCGCCTTGCCGAAGGAGGCGACACCTGCACAGGTCGAGGCGGCATTCAAGACCGTGATGGATCGCGCGACCAAGACACACACCGCAACCACCGTGATCGGCCTGAGCCAAGTTGCGACCCTTCCCGAGTGGTCCGCGCCCACCCGCAGCTTGGTGCTTTCGCTGTTCAAGGAGAATGCCCCGATCGGCGACTACCCGAAGGGGCAGGGTTACGAATCGCTCGTCATCCGCATCGCGAAGGAGTCGAGCGAGAACAAGCAATGGAGCCCACTTGAGCCATATACCGCTGGACTTTGGCAGGCTGCCGCCGTGCCGGATCATCCGAGATCATCTGGGGCCAACGAGCTTTCTCTCCTGGCCGAGACGGCGCTCAAGGATGGCGCGGCGTCGATCGCGGCGACCTTATCCCGCGCGGCGCTTCGTGGAGCAAGCGGTCGCAATCTGTTCCGGGAGCAAGGCTACGACGTTCCCAAAATTGCAGACCGCGTTCGCGCCATCACCGGGCCGGCCTCGCTGGCCATCGGCGCGGTCGACATCCCGGTCGATGAAACAGCCCCGGCTTACCCAATTTACAAGTCGAATGCCGAATTCGTGCAAGGGAACTTTGATTCCGCTTGGGCACTGTATCAGGAAGGTGCCGATCAGTTAGAGGCGGTTCTCAGGAAGACCTCGGTGGAATACGGATTCTGGTTGCTGAAGCGCAATACCGAGACTGAAAATACCGACCGCGCCGAGCAGTTGGTGAAGGCGTTGACGATCTGGTCACGTCAGGCCGAGGGAACCTTTAGTCTTGAGCAAGATGCCGAACTCAAGATTTCCTATGCCGATCTCGCCTTCTTGAAAGGGGCCTTGCCAACTTCACGCGCCTGGTATCGCAAGGTTGCTGATGCCAAGGAATACCAGGGGTCGGATATGGGAATGCGCGCCGCCTTAGGATCAGTGAAAGTCGACCGCGCCTCGCGGAATTTTGGAGCGGCCATGACCGAGCTCGACAAACTGATGCGTCTCAAGAATCCCGGCTCTCGCATCAAGGTTCACTACGCCCGCGCCGAGGTGTATATGGATCAGGAAAACTATAAGGAGGGCCTCGACGAGATTGAGTCCGTCCTGCGCCGGGAGCCAAAACACCCGGATGCTCTGATCCTTCGCGGCCAGATTCACAACCATATGCGCAAGCTCGTCGAGGCCAGCGAGATCGAGCTCGGGCCGTCCCAGGAGAACACCGTGATCGTGCCGGGCGAGGCCGTGAAAATCAATCTGCGCGACCCCACGCTCCGAGTCTCCGGCGTTGGTGCTGACATCGAAGTCGAGATCTGGGCGAAGTCCGGTGACAAGGAACGCGTCATGCTGCGCCAGCTTGGTGACAACAAAGAGAAGTTCCGCGCCGAGGTGCCGACGGCCCTTGGGCCCCCCGTGCCCGGTGATAAAATTTTGCAAATCGTCGGCGAAGATGAGATCCGTTTCGGTTACTCCAAACGCTTCCGGGCCAAGATGGACGATCTGCCAGAAGATCCTAAGGTTGTCATCGGAGTCGCCTCGGATGCCCAACTGGCACTTGCCGCGGGGGCCTTCCCGCCGCGCGAGGGCGAGCGGCGTCTCGATATCGAGGAACTCGGGCTCTCGACAGCACAAGCAGCCCTGGGCACACGTTCAGTGAGGCCCGGTAACCCGGTTTACCTTCGTGTCAACGATCCGGACCAAAGCAAAACTTCAGCGATCGATGAAATCTACCTCACTCTCACAACTTCAAGTGGCGATGAGATTCGCCGTCTCAAGTTGACCGAGACCGGTCCCTTCACCGGCGAGTTCCAGACCATCGTTCCCACCAGTGGGGCACAGGCCTTGGCCTTCGCCTCCGAGAGCGCGCCGGGCCGCGACCCGAACATGGCGCTCAGCGCCAAAGATTACCCCGGATGGTCCGGCAAGATCGGTGACCGGGATAGCATGCGCACGTTCGGGATTGATCTGAACGACAACGTAGCGCTCGACAAGATGTCGCTTATTTCCGGCGGTCCTGGTCAGGGACTGACACATTTTGTGTTGCAGACCTCGATGAACGGCAAGGAGTGGACAACCCGGGCTCGCTACCCCGTCACAGAGGACGCCGCAACGTGGGACGGACGGCCGCAGCTTTCCTCGTTCCCAACCTATCGCGGAGGAATGGCCGTTTCGGAACCCGAGGGGCGCGAGCTGCCGGAGGACTGGACGGAGATTATGGAGCTGACCTCGGCACGCGCCTCGATCAACTACCTTTCCGCCACCGTGACAGGCCTTTCCGCTGAGAAACTTCCAGTGGTTAATACTGGCCACCCGGGATATTCGGGGCTGATTCGGTATCGTGCGCTCTTCTATCAGCCGGCCGCCGCGATTCGACGTTTCCAGATAACGGGATATCCCCAAGTCACGAAGCCGAAAGACAAGGAGATCAAGACCCCTACGATCTTCCTGATCGACGGCCAGCCAGCAGGAGAGGACTCGGAAGATCCTCTCACCATCGAGCGTGAGTTTGCACCGGGTCTGCACGAGATTCAAATCTGGCGTCATGAGGGGCGCGATTCCCTCCTGAAACGTAAACCGGTCCTGCTCTGCGACGAACGAGGTCAGGAGAAACTTGTGCCGTGCCCGGATGCAATGTTCGACCTTGCTACTTTCCCGGAGGGTGTTCGTGCCACGATCCAACAGCCCGCCGCGATCACGCAGCGTGACCTCGGCTTCGATATTGCTTTCGGTGATCGCACCCAAGCACGTCTCACCCGCTTCGTCATTGCAGGCTTCGAAGGGGTCGCCCCAGTGATCAAAAAAGTCACTCTCAGCGACCGCTCAGGCAAAGCCCTGTTGCCGGTGACACTGGACTATCAGGCCTTGCGGGCAAACATGGAACTTGAAGTCCTTCCCGGCGACCAGATTGTCGCCCGCTATGAAGATCCAGTCACCGCAACGCCCAAACGTTCAAAGTATGAGCAGCGCTTGACGGTGGCCTTCAACAACGCGGAGATTTCCGCCTCCTTCCTGAACTATGAGACCACGACGGAGGGTCGGGTCTTGGTGTTGGAAGCGATTCGTCGCTTCCGTTTCGACGATGCCGTCGCGATCGTTATCAACGATCCAGACATGGACGGCAGTCCCCGGCGTGATGCGGTCGAATTTCAGATCACGACCAGCAGTGGGGGAGAGGCAACCGTGAAGGCCTTGGAGACCGAGGAGCACAGCGGACGTTTCATCGGTAAGATTTTCCCCGTAGAAGGGGAGCCATCGCGCGCCTCGGAAATCAAGATGGTCAAGGGAGGAACCCTGACCGCAGCTTATCGTGATCAAGAGAATCTCAGTCCGGGTATTCCCACTGATCGTAAGGTGACGATCTCTCACGCGAATTACGAAATCCCGTCGTTGGCGGCCTACAACCTCGCCCGCAAAAAACTCCCGCCAGCAGAGCCCCATGAGGAACTCGTAAATCAGCCCAAGACCAGGAAGGGGAGCAGACTGGCGCCCGAGATTGTCCCGGAGCGCCGGACCCTCGATTATAGTTATCTTGGCGAGGAAAAGCTTTCCGATACCGATCTGCAAGGTGTTGTCGGGGCGAGCCTCCGCTTTGATGTGGTAGTTCCCCATCTCGCGCTTGCGGAAAGCAGTGAAATCCGGGCTTACATTCAGACCGACGCTGCACGCAAGGCGGCCAAGGTTGATTCCCAATCGGCGTTTAAGGTCAGCGTGCCCGGCACCATGAAACTGACTGGCGCCTTGAAGAGGACAGAGGTTGCGAGCCCAAGTGGCTATCAGGTCGGGGCCAATCCACGCTCGCCATCGAACCAACCACCTTTGGAAGAAGGACGCTTCTCGTTTTCTGTGCCCCTCATTCTGGGTAACCTGCCAACGATGAGCTACGCGAACAAAGCCGCGGAGGCGCTGCCGAGTTCGGCAATTCCGGAGGGGCTTATCGTACAGGCAGGGGACATCGTGCACCTCGGCTATCCGTATCAGGATGCGGAAGGCAAGGTGATGTGGAAGACGGCAGAATTCAAAGTCAGCAGCGATGGGTTCCTCGACGTAATGGATGGCAACTACAACACCGCCCTTAACCGCGCCTTCGTCGGGGAAAAAGTATACCTCCGGGTGCTGGACCGTGGTCTCGACCGTGGACCGGGACGTGATTCCGCTGTTGTCACGCTCAAGTCGACCAGTGGTGCGACGACCGAATACGAGTTGCGCGAAACCGAGCCTCATTCCGGAGTCTTCAAAGGGGTCTTCGCGCTTAGTTATGCTGCCGAAAAGTTGCCAACGAAGCTGCCTCCCGTAGCGCTCAATGGTTTTCCGGTTCGCTACGGAGATGAGGTCACCGTTTCCTATTCAAGTTCGGAGGAAGTCCAGTCGTATCAAGTGATCGTCAACAAGGGGGCCGACGGAACGATCGAACCTTTCAGTAAGCGATTCACGGGCGACGAGATGGCGGTGCAGACGAGTTTTGTCTTGGCCGAATCTTTCTTTGAACTGGCTAAAAAGCACCGTGAGATGGATCAGGAAAGCTTGGCCCGCCGTGAGATGGCTCACGCCCAGAAGCTCCTAGCCGAGGCGATTGCAACCCACCGCGACGAAGAACTGCAGGCGCATGCCGAGTATCTCTTAGGGAACCTCTCCCAGGAATACGCTGATCTTTCGAAAAACGAGGAAGCCAAGCTGCCCATGTATCAAGATGCGCTCGCACGCTTCATGAAAATCACGAGCGACTACCCTGACACGGAGTTTGCCCCGAAGGCGCAGTTCAAGACCGCGCTCGTTTACGAGAAGATGGGTGAGATCGACAATGCGGTAGAAGAGTATGTAAAGCTCGCCTACAAGTATCCCGATGATGAACTCATCCCAGAAGTGATGTCGCGCCTCGGTGGCTATTTCCAGAAGAAGGGATTGGAGTTCAAAAAGCAGGCCGATCCATTGCGGGAGAACGAGGATGACGAATCGAAGTCCGAGGTTTTCCGCCTCGATAAACTCTCCTACCCGCAGTTTCTCAATGCCGCCATGGTGTTCACCAAGCTTCAAGCGCGTTTCCCTGACAATAAACTCGCTGGCCTCGCGGGTCTCCGCGCGGCGCAGAACTTCATGCGTGCTCACCAGTATGAGAAGGCGATTGAGGGCTTTGAAGTTGTCTTCCAGAATGAGAAGTACGACGGTCGCGCGATCCGCTCCCAGGCGATGTATTGGTGCGGTCTCAGCAAAGAACGATCCGCCGGCATCATGTCGGATGGGAACTACAAAGGACGAGGCAAGTCCATGAATGAGGCCTACAAACTCTACCGCCGTGTCACCTTTGATTTCTCTGACAGTAAATGGGCCAAGTATGCCCGTGGTCGCCTCGCGGACCCGGCATTCGCGAGGATCATCCAAATCGAAAAAGAGGCTCGGGAACGCATGATTGAGACCCTGAAGGAAAGCAACAAGTAATGATGAACCAACGGGAACAACAACTCCTCCGCGAGGAAGTCGGCGATGCTAAGCTTGAGCTTTGTCTTCGTAGCAAGGCTCGGATCGATACCGGGCGTTGGTGGCGGCGGACGCCTCTGTGGCTTTGTGTGGTATCAGATGAACTCATCATGCTGGCAGTGGGGCGTCGTCGTTATACCGCTCGCCTTCCTCTTTCCCGTTGCAGGGAAAGCCACTACAATCACGCCACCGGCGAATTTGTGGTCGTCCCGGGCGAAGACTTGAAATTCAGCCACTTTCCGCTTTCGCCACGCGAAGCTCTTGAACTCCTTAAGATTCTGAATCCACCAAAAATCTCATCCCACACCCGTAACTGAATATCCGTAAAGAATTATGTTAGAACATCTATTAAAAGGAGGACCGTTGATGATCCCGTTGATCTTGTGCAGCTTGATTAGTCTCGCCGTGGTCTATGATCGGTGGTTTGCCTTTCGCGAGAACAGAAAGGTCAACACCCGCTCGTTGCGATCGAAGGTTCTCAGCCATCTCCAACAAAATGATATCGAGTCAGCAGCCCGCGAGTGTGAGACGGCACGTGGACCGATTGCCTCGGTGCTTTTGGCGGGATTACGTTCCTACCAACATTTGCGCGGCAAGAATGAGAGTTCGGAAACGATGCGGCTCGTGGTGGGGCAAGTGATGGAGGACTACAGCACGCAAGCGATGGGCGTGGTGAATCGTAGACTCGATGTTCTTACCACGATTGGCACCGCGGCCCCACTGTTGGGGATGACTGGGACGGTGACTGGAATGATTGCCTCTTTTGCCGGTCTTGCCGATGCTGGAAGTGTCGGTGGGAGTGGTCAGGGCGATTTTTTAGAAAACTCGCAGTATCGATGGAATCGACACTCAGGAAAATATCCTAGACATTCCGCCCCAAAACCGCAGGGTAGGGTTGCTATGGAAGCATTGATGACCAAGCCCGCCCT
>Ga0222650_1000665_pt1 | contig 24586 bp, 22 predicted proteins | sample AntAcemetagen367_FD_179820 | JGI IMG/M metagenome (GOLD analysis project Ga0222650, IMG submission 179820) | Saline water microbial communities from Ace Lake, Antarctica - #367 | ecosystem: Environmental > Aquatic > Non-marine Saline and Alkaline > Saline | place: Antarctica: Ace Lake... | reverse complement strand
GAAGAGATTCTGTGATATCAGTCTCTTTGTGAAGGAGCTGAAGGAGAGGTTTAGTCGCTGGTTTAATAAGCAGAAAGGGCGGCGGGGGACCCTGTGGATGGATCGGTTTAAGAGCGTGCTGGTTGACGGCGAGGAAGCGCTGGCGACGATGGCAGCCTACATTGATCTGAATCCGGTGAGGGCCGGGATTGAGGACGATCCGATGCTCTATGAGTGGAGTGGATATGGTGAGGCGGTCGGCGGGAGTCGGCGGGCGCGGCGGGGGCTGTGTAAGGCTCTGAGTCTCCCGCAAGAGGTTTGGGAAGGGCGGGGGATGGCGCGTTACCGTCTTTTCCTTTATGACGAGGGCTTGTCAGTGGAGCCTGAGTCGAAGTCCTTGGGGAAAGGACAGACGAAGCGGGGTGGCTTTACTTTAGCGGCCCGCACGAAGGTGGTGGCGAGCGCAGGAAAGCTCAGTCGCGGGGAAAATTTGCGGAAGCGTGTGGCGTCTTTCTCCGCAGGGGTGGCGGTTGGCGGGAAGGATTTTGTGGCGCGAGTGGCGTCGCGCTATCGAGGGGATTTTCAACGCAAAAATCTGCGGCAACCGAGACTTTATGCCAGCGGAGACGAAGGGGTCTTTGTGATGAAGTGAAAAATTGGTCTTTATGAGGTGATCCGAAGGATTGGAATTGGTCTGGGGGTGCAATTGGAGGAGACCCCCGAACTCATCGATTGATTGGGTTTTATGCCGAAGATGGTCTCTCGAATCGCCTCATCAATAAGGTGTTCCAAGGCGAATTGGTCAGGGAATTCTGATCGAAGTCCTGAGGTCGCAGCATCTTTCCAAAACCCAGGTCCTCCCTGGCCGATTCGATGCCATAGAGCGAATCCCATGGAGCAAAGAAAAGGACGGAGGCTAAAAAGCTCTGCCACGGTGAATCTTGATGGCGGGCGAATACCAGCTTTACGAGATTTTAGCGATTGCCATTTCGGGAGAGAGAGGCCACGGATAGGGCGTTCTATGAGTGCAGATTCTTACCGCATTGTTGTCGGAGCCGATCACGGCGGGGTTGAGTTAAAAAACGCCATCGTTGAGGCCTTGCAAAAGGCTGGCCGCGAGGTCATCGACTTGGGTGCCCACGGGTTGGAATCAGTTGATTATCCCGATTATGCTAATGAGGTAGCGCGGGCCGTAAATGAAGAGCGGGCCGATCGAGGCATTCTGGTTTGCACTTCGGGTGTGGGGGTTTGTCTCACCGCGAATCGTTTCCGCGACGTCCGGGCCGCCAATGTGCGGACGGTAGAGGAGACGAAAATCACGCGTTCCCATAATGATGCCAATATTCTCTGTCTCGGGCAGCAATCGGTCGGAACCGAGGTTGCCTTGGAAATGGTGGAGGTTTTTCTGACGACGGATTTTGAGGGCGGACGCCACGAGCGTCGGCTTTGCAAGGCCTCCGGTTCGCGTCTTGCAATGACGGATCGCGAGGTTTTTGAGGCGATTGTGGGTGAGGAAAAGCGCCAGCGGAGTCACATCGAGCTCATTGCTTCGGAGAACTTCGCGAGTCCAGCGGTCATGGAGGCCCAGGGGTCTCTCCTAACGAACAAGTATGCCGAGGGGTATCCCGGGCGTCGTTGGTATGGGGGATGTGAAAATGTCGATGTCGTGGAGGAATTGGCGATTAATCGACTCAAGGAACTTTTTGGGGCGGAGCATGTCAATGTGCAGCCACACTCGGGAAGCCAGGCGAACATGGCGGTTTATTTCGCGGTGTTGCAGCCCGGTGATAAGATTTTGACGATGGATTTGGCTCACGGTGGTCACCTGACCCACGGGCATCCAGCGAACTTTTCGGGGCGTCTTTACGATGTCACTCACTATGGGGTGACGGCGGAGGATGAGCGGATCGATTACGATGCGCTGGAGGCGCAGGCCAAGGAGGTCCAGCCTAAGCTGATCACCTGTGGTGCCAGTGCTTATTCGCGGACGATTGACTTCGAACGTATGGGCAAGATCGCGAAAGAGGTGGGAGCTTACCTCTTCGTGGATATGGCTCACATTGCGGGTCTGGTGGCTGCGGGAGTGCATCCGAGCCCGGTTCCTCACGCCGATTTTGTGACTTCGACGACTCACAAGTCATTGCGCGGACCGCGTGGCGGCATTATCCTTTGTAAGTCGAAGTATGCCAAAAAGATCGACGGACGGGTTTTCCCGGGAGTTCAGGGCGGACCGTTGATGCATGTCATCGCGGCCAAGGCGGTGTGCTTTGGTGAGGCGCTCAAGCCGGGCTTCAAAGAGTATCAGGCTCAGGTCATAAAGAATGCCCAGGCGATGTCTGCCGCTCTCGCCAAGAACGGGTATCGCATCGTTTCCGGTGGCACCGATAACCACGTCTTCATGGTTGATCTTAGGCCGGTGGGACTGGATGGCTCGATTGTTTCCGACACCCTCGATAAGGTCGGGATCACGGTGAACAAGAACTCCATTCCCTTTGATGAAGCCGGGCCGATGAAGCCCAGCGGAATTCGGATTGGAACACCGGCGGTCACGACTCGTGGCATGAAAGAGAAGGATGCTGAAACTGTCGCAGATCTCATTCACGAAGCACTGGAAGCCCGCGAAGATGACACGAGGTTGGCGGAGATTCAGGAGAAGGTCTTCGCATTCAATGCGAACTTTCCGATGCCTTGGTAGCCTTATTGTGGGTCGTCAAGCGGCACGGTATTCCAGGTGAAGGCGCGTGCTTGGTAGGATTCTTCTTGGACCGCGCGGTAGAAGACGGCCTTTTTGCCGACTGCTTCCGGATCAATTAGCCTGATCGAGGGGTCACTCAGGAGCATGGAGGACATCGGCACCCAGGTGATGAAAACGGTGCTCTGCTCAAGGCGGTAACGGCGATACATAAAAGGAGTGATTCCGGTGATCCAATCGAAATTTGCGACCACGCTGACGGTGCCCGTTGCCGAGCGTTCCAGTGATAGAATTGGGGTGAGAAGAACGGCATCGATTATGAAGGGTTGGCAGTCGGCACTGAAGCAGGAGCCGTGAACGCAGAAAAACCCACGTTCAAGAAGCTCGCGTTCATCGACCTCAATGAACCAGTCACGGTCTGCCAGGTTCATGGTAATCTCACCCGATGGTTCGGTGCGCTTTTCAAGCACCTCCGTTTCGATCCTCGCCTGCAGTGCAAGTTCATCCTTCGTGTATTTCAAGGAGCCGTGCGGTCTTCTTTCGTCCCGCTGCCTTTCGATAGTAAACTTTCGATGACCAAATGATGGCTAAGGCGATCAAGATGAAGACGGCCGTTCCCGATTGCCTTGGCAACTTTCGCGATGGTCTGATGCTTATAGTCGCAGATGCCGACAAAGGCCTCGATGCGCTGCCCAGCCAAAGACGGGAGTGATGAGTGTGATCAAGAGGATGACAATTTTCATGTCACCTAGGCGATACCTCGGTCGTGTTCTTTCCAATCATGATCAAGGCTTGGCGCGAGGCGCGTTTGAGCGCAATCTCCCCGCGTGAGTCTTCTAGCCTATCTCGCTTTTTTGCTGCTTCTTGGCGTGATTGTCCAGTGGTCGGCCTGGCGCCTGAAATTGCCCTCGATTCTTCTCTTGTTGGTGTTTGGTTTTGCTCTTTCGCATTTCACGGGAACCCGTATTGATACCTATCTTGCGAATGAAGAATCGCTGCTGAGTTTGGTGGGCTTTTTTGTGGCAATCATTTTGTTCGAGGGAGGGTTGACGCTGAAGTTTTCCGAGTTGAAGGAGGCGGGCACGCCAGTGTTGAGACTCTGTACGGTAGCGGTGGCCATTGCTTTCGGTCTTGCTGCAGTGGCAGCCCGTCTGACTCTCGGATATCACTGGCAGATCTGCGCCCTTCTTGGTGCGATTCTGGTGGTCACGGGGCCCACCGTGGTCGCGCCTCTGCTACGTCTGATCAAACCCCGTCGCAAAGTGGCTTCGATTGTGAAGTGGGAGGGAATCGTGGTTGATCCCATTGGTGCGGTCCTCGCGGTTTTGGTTTTTATTACCATTCAGGAAGGCGGGCTTGGCCAGGGATGGGACACTGTCGCGATTGCTTTGGTGAAGACGCTCGTGATCGGGTTGGGTCTGGGGTGGGGGCTTGCGAAAGTGACGGAAATTTTGATGTCCCGTCACCTGATTCCGGATTTTTTGGAGAGCATGTTTTTTCTGGCCCTGGTCGGGGTCGCCTTTGCGGGATCCAATGCCATTCAGCATGAAGCGGGACTCTTAACGGTGACTGTTTTGGGGGTCGCTTTGGCTAATCAGAAGAAGGTTTCGGTTCGGCATATTCTCGAATTTAAGGAGAATCTCCGGGTCTTGATTATTTCCCTTCTCTTTCTCATGCTCTCGGGACGAATCGGAATTGCTGAGATTCAGGTGGTCTGGCAGAAGGGGCTCTTTTTCCTGGCCGCTTTGATCCTTGTGGTGCGCCCTGCTTCGGTTTTTCTCGCCAATCTTGGGTCCAAGCGCACGACTTTTCGTGAGCAACTTTTCCTGGCGCTTCTTGCTCCCCGCGGAATTGTGGCGGCGGCCGTGACTTCGGTTTTTGCGCTGCAGATCACTGGGGCCGCGAAGGCAAATCCGGGGAACGAACGCTATGCGCAGTTGGCCGAACAAGCGAGTGAGCTTGTCCCGCTCGTCTTCATCGTGATTTTGGGCACCGTGACTTTTTACGGCCTCCTCGCTGCTCCACTTGCCCGGCGTTTGGGGCTCTCCGATGCCAATCCCAGCGGCATTCTCTTTGCGGGAGCTGATCCGTGGATTCGAGTGGTGGCCAAGGGGCTTGTTCATGAAGGGCATCATTGTCTCCTTCTCGACACACGGTATGAGAAGATTGCGGCGGCGCGACTTGATGGTCTTACCGCAGTGCGAGCAAATATCCTCTCCGAGTATGCTGAGGAGGAAATCGATTTCGCGGGCCTCGGTCATCTCGTTGCGGCGACTCCCAACAACGAGGTCAACTCGCTGGCAGCGCGGGAATTCCAACATCGATTTGGGAAGGCCAATGTCTGGCAGTTGACGCCTCCGGACGTCGATGTTCACCATCAGAAGGCGGTGGCGAGCCATATGCGGGGGCGGTTTTGCTTCCTTGGTGGTCCCCGCTTTTCCGAACTCAGTTCATTTTTCCGAAAGGGTGCTGAGATGAAAAAAACTTTTCTCACCGAGGTCTTCACGCTGGAGGATTTCAAAAAGAGGCACGGTGAGAATGCCATCATCCTTTTCAAGGAGAACGAAGAAAAAGTGCTCACGCCCGTCCTCTCCAATACGGAAAAGATCGAGGGTCCGATTACCATTCACTCGCTCGTCATCGAGCAGGATGATGTCGAGACTAAGGCGCTCAAAAGAAAGGAGGCGAATGCCGCCAAGGAGAAGGGATCGGCACCAGCTCAGAGATCCTGATTGTGTGTTGCCTCTCAAACAAACCACGAGGCCTGTTAGGATGACGAGCCGGGCTCTTTATTTCGTTCGACCTCCGCGGTTGCCAGCCTGTTTTGCGGTGCCTTTTCTGGCGAAGCTACACCATGGCGTTCGTGAAAATTCGTGAGCGAGATGACTCCTGCTGACAAAAAGCCCCTCAAGACATCTGTTGAGGTGGTCTCCAGAATTTTGTAAGAGATCTGCGGCGCTCAGAATGCTGTTTCTTTTTTAAAGGAAACCACGATTTTTGAGGTTATTGAGTCGGCGGACGGTATCGATGAGTCCATCTGCCATGACCTCGGTGTAGGTGCGGCCGAGGGTGGTGTCCACTCCGTGGCCGGGTTCGAGTTCGCGCAGGGCCTCAAGAGCTGGGTCATCGTGGCGGAAGAGTTCGACGAAGGCGCTGGTGAGCTTGCCGGTTTTCGCGTTTGCGGTCAGGAGGGCACCGACCCAGCCGTCATCGGACGAGAGGCACCCGCGGGTGGTGGGGACGGAGCAGTGGAAAGGTCCGATTTGATCGACTTCTCCCACGGATGCCACGATGGCTTCGTTCTCGGGAATGCTGAGGCCGGAGTCACCGCAGTGTGCGGCATCGATGAGTGCTTTGAAGTAGGGTTTGCCGATTTTCGCGTTGAGTCCGTCGAGGATTGGGCGGAGCTTGGCGAGGGTGGTGAAAGTTTGGAACTCCCCGGGGCGCAGGAATTCAATGTTCCAGTTCTGAATGCAGGAGCCCTCGAGTCCGGCTTCCTCATAGGCCCGGAGGTGGAGTTTAATATTCTGGGCGACGCGGGCTTGAAATTCTTCATCGTTGGCGGGCGGGGTTCCTTCCAGCCAGGTTTCCACAGAGGTGGAGTTGACCTCGATGATGTTGTTACGAAGGGCGGCGTTGAGGTTGACGAGGAGTTGGGAAAGAGCATCGTCCTCGTCCGCGGGATTCATGGGGTCGACGCCCCCGACCATCATCACCAATTGGGGCTCCAGGCCGAGATTGCGGACGGCTGCGATGAGCTCGTCGATTTCTTCTGGAAGGGTCGTTCCGAAGGCCGAGATTTGGATGAGGTCGATTTTGACGGGGGAGAGTTCGATGAGGTCACGTGAACCGGCCGCGACGACGAACTCGCCGGCGGAGTTGCGGGGAAGGCGACCATCGGCATCGGGAACGAGGGCGTCAAGGAAGCCAAGGTGGGTGCCGAGAATGCCGAGTTTGACGCCGGAGGTATTTTCGATGGGAGCGATGGTCATGGCTGGAGGCTTTCAGATGTCTGATGGAAATGAAATCTGAAAAGGAGAAGTTTGGGAGAGGTGCTTCTCGGTTGCCTCGAATGTCTTGCCATAAAACGGCAACATTGTCATGGGGCACTGAAAAGCACGATCTCCGCTTTCCTGCGCGAATTTGAGGAATGGGACCCCGGACTTTGGCAAATAGGGGAATCCGGAGTCTTATTTTTCAGAAAGATGGCCTCCACTCGGGCGAGGAAGTGATGGTGTTTTTCCGGGGTGGCTTTGCGCCAGGCTTCGAAGTGGGTGGCGAGGGAGGCTCCCTTGAGGCGGGGGAAGTGCGGGAGGATCTTCCAGTGCTCGGGGTTCTTTTCGAGAAGGGGGAGAATGAGATTGGCGAAAGCTCCGTTGAGGGTGCGCTCGGTGGCTGATTTGCGGAGGGTCTCGCGGTGTTTTTGGTAGAATGCGGGGGAGGTCTTGAGCGTGAGCGGTTCGCGGGTCTTCATGACTTGGCGGGCGTAATCGGTGAGATTCTTCCGGTAGTTTTTGAGGGCTTCGTTGGGGGCGTTTTTTTCCCAGTGGCTGCTGAGTTTTCGGAGGACATAGAGAGAGGCGGTTTCGCAGAGCGTTTCTTCAAGCCATTTATTTTCGTGGTCGAGGGCTTGAAAGTTGGCGCGAACGTGGGCGAGTTCGTGCGCAAATTGGTAGAGGAACTGACAGTAGTAGCGGTCTTGGGAGTCGAGGCGGATCGCGACCTCGCCACGAGGGGTTCTCTCATAAAGCGTGATGGGACCTTCATGATTCCGCGAGATGAAGAGGGGTGGGTCGGTGAAGTCGTCTGCTTTTGGAAAGACGCTGATAGTGGGTTCGAAGAGGGTGCGGAGTTCTCGTTCCGCCATTTTGAAACCGCGAGGATCGATGCGGAGTTGGGCCTGCGAGCCAAGGGTGAGGAGGATGAGAAAAAGGAGCGCTTTCATTTCTTACGATTGGGAAGTCGCTTGCCCCGGACGCGGGCTTGGATGAGGTCGGGGCAGGTGCCTTCCTTGCGGAGACGTTCGCAGGCGGCCTCGATGCGAAGGCTTTTACTGACGGGGCGGTAGCCGAGGCGGCGGGTGAGGTCGTCGTTCTGGAGATCGAGGTGGGAGTCCTCGAACTCGACCACTTTTCCGCAATCGACACAGATGAGGTGGTTGTGGTTGGGGTGGTCAATGAAGTTGGGATCGTAGGTGGTCTGGCCGTCGCCGAGTTCGATTTCGTGGATGAGGTTTGCTTCCACGAGGAGCCCGAGGGTGCGGTAGACGGTGGCGCGGGAGGGCTTGGAACCGGCGGCGCGAAGGCGTTCGAAGAGTTCGTCGGGCGTGAAGTGCTCGTCGGAGGAGAAGATGATTTCGAGTATTTCATCCCGTTGAGAAGTTTGTCTCAGTCCTTTTTTGCGGATGAAATCATCCAGTCGGTCGCGAATCACATCGTCCATGATGTTGCGATCTTAGGGGTTTTAGGTTGAATATTGAATCCCGAAAATTGAAGATTGCGATGTGAGAGTGTTTTTTGCGTTAGCGACCCTGCTTTTGGTATCTTGTGGGACGCCGGAATCGTTGCGGGTACGCCAGTTTCACCTCCGGGACACCAGGGTGGCGACAGGGCACCCTTTTATCTGGGCTGAAACAAGTAAGCGGCTTTATGGGGCCGTTACGGAGAAGGAGAGGGCGCTGAGGCGGGGGAATTATTACCATATCCGCTGGCATGGGCTGAGCGGAAAGAAGCCGGTGAAGGTGGTCTTTGAGTATCGTCTGGCGCGCACCGGAGCGGCGGTGAAAAAGAGGGAGTTTGTGGCGGCGGCGTCGAAGAAGGGCGATCGTGAGATCATCATCGGGGGGGCGGAGTATCTAAAATCCGGACACGTGCAGTCGTGGCGGGCGACGCTTTACGATGGCGAGACAAAGGTCTTGGTGAAGAAGTCTTACCTCTGGGAGTAGTGGTTGATTTGTGGATGGCGCGATATGAACTGCAGGCCGCGGGCGCGCTGAATGCGCGCACGGGGCGGTCGATTTATGAGGGGGTTTTGGTGAGAAGCGGTGCCGGGTTTGGGTGTCTTCACACGTGGCCTGAGTTGGGTGATCCGACTTTGGAGGAATGTTTGGGTGATCTGGCGGGCGAGAGGAAGTTGGCTTTGGTTAGGCGAACGATGGCTTGTGTGGAAGCGGATGGTGCGGCGCGGGAAGCGGGGAGGTCGCTCTTTGAGGGACTGGAGGTGCCGCGGAGTCATGCCACTTTGCCGGTTCTCAATGCGGCGGTCTTGGGCGAGGCGGTGACCCGTGGATTTGCGCAGGTTAAGGTGAAGGCGGGGCGAGTGGTTGGGAAGGAGCTGAGCGAAATCAGGCGAATGATGAAGGTCTTTCCGGGCTTGGGTTGGCGGATTGATTTTAATGAGAAGGCGGCGGCTGCGGAGTTGCTTGGAGAGTTTAAGAACTGGTCTCAGGAGGAGATGGCAGGAATTGATTTTTTGGAAGATCCGGTGAGCTATGTGGGCCGCGATTGGGCGAAGTTGGGGAGGGAGACCGGGATGGCTTTGGCGAATGACCGGCATGTCGAGGAGGACCGGGGGGATTCGGAGGTCTTGATCGTGAAGCCGGCGGTCAATGAAATGGTGCAGGGTGAACGGGTGGTGGTGACGAGCTATATGGATCATCCGCTGGGACAGGTCTTTGCTGCTTGGGAGGCGGCGAGAGCGGGAGTGACGGAGGTGTGTGGGTTGCAGACGCACGGGTTATTTACGGCGAATGGCTTTACGGAGGCACTGGGTCAGGTGAGGCCTGAGTTTGGTGTGCCGGAGGGTGCGGGTTTGGGTTTTGGAGACTTGCTGGAGGAGCTTCCGTGGATGAGGCTGACGGTGTGAACAAGGTGGAAGTTTGGGCAGAAAAAGCGGGTCGCTTTAAAGGTCATCGTTTTTTTAAGACGTCGGGTAGCAGTGGTGTGGAGAAGTGGGTGGCACTCTCGCAAGAGGCTTTGGAATGGTCGGCACGATCGGTGATTACGGCGCTCGAGATTCGCGCTGAGGACGTTCTCGGATTGGCTTTGCCGGAAATCCATGTGGGGGGATTTGGAGTGGTGGTGCGTGCTCGGATTTCGGGGGCGACCTTGGAGAGGTTTGAGGGAAAGTGGAATGCCGGAAGGTTTGCCGAGTGGTGTCGTGAGAAGAGGGTGACGATTTCTTCGTTGGTGCCGACGCAGGGGCATGATTTGGTGGCGGGTGGGCATCGGGGAGCGGGATCACTGCGGGCGATCGTGGTGGGTGGTGGGGCATTGGATGATGACTTGAAAGAGCAGGCGCGCGCGTTGGGATGGCCGGTGTTACCGAGTTACGGGATGACCGAGACTTCGTCGCAAGTGGCCACGGGAGATGGTTTGCCTTTGTTGCCGGGGTGGGGCGCGAAGTTGGTGGACGGGCGCCTGGCCTTAAAAGGGGAAGGGTTGTTGACGGCGGTGATTCGACGGAGCGGGCGGAGTTTTGTGGCGGAGGATCCGAAGGTGGACGGGTGGTATGTCACGAGCGACCGGGCGGAGTTGGTCGAGGGAGGATTGCGAATTTTGGGTCGGGCCGATCGGGTCGTGAAGGTGCTGGGCGAGTTGGTGGATTTGGAGAAGCTGGAAGAATTTTGGAGAGGGGAATTGGGCTGCGAAGTTGGGGTGGTGACTCGAGCGCATGAACGCCGTGGGGCGAGCTTGTTTCTCTATTACGAGGGAGGGGAGTTGGATCTGAGCAAAAGAAATGAAGGCTTGTCGGGGCTGGCGAGACTGGCGGGATGGCGCGGCTTGGAAATACTACCGCGTTCGCCCCTGGGGAAGATTGATCGGGTGGCTTTGCAGAATTTTCACGAGGTTTAAAGTTGCCAATAGGCTATTTTCGGTGAAATTTTCGCCTACCTTGATTGAAGATCTTTTTCACCAACCGCTTCAGGAGAACGACGGCTCCGAGTGCGGTTTTTTGGTATCTCCGTCACGCGAAGAATTTCTCGCATAAAACCCCATGGCAGAAGCCACCTCAGACCCTAAAGCCTCTCTCAATGTCGTTCCTACCCTAGTGGAGAAAATCGACACCCTCCTGACCACCGATCAGCTCTCGAACTTTGGCCTGAAATCTCCCGAAGGCCCCGGAAAGCACTACGTTCTCGATACCAACGTCCTCTTGCACGAGCCGGGATGTTTGAATCGATTTCAGGATAACCATCTCTGCATACCGGCGGATGTTCTCTCGGAGCTGGATCGTTTTAAAGCCGAGCAGACCGAGCGGGGTGCCAATGCCCGAAGGGTGCATCGTAAGTTGACCGAGATTTTTGGGGTGGAGGGTCAGGTCACGAAGGGAGTGCCGACGGATGGTGGGGGTACGATTCGTCTCGTGATTTATGATCCAAGTTTGTGCGAGCGAAGCAGCAAGGAACTCCGGCGTTTTCACCGAATTTTCCCAGACCGGGAGAGAGTGGATCACCGAATTTTGGCGTGCACGCTTTTGTTGGCGGAGCACGTGGGCTCCCCGGTCGTGCTGGTGACCAAGGATCTTAACATGCAACTGAAGGCCCGGGCGGTGGGAATCACCTGCGAGGATTATCTCAACGATAAGGTGACGCCCCAGGATTCGGCTAAGAATGAGATGTTGCGGCTTTTGCTCGATGCCGCGGAGTTCCAGAGGTTCGCCAGTTCAGGTGAAATCGAATTGGGAGCGGAGCGAATCTCCGAACTTCATGTGAACCAGTATGTCCTTTTGGAGGCTGGTGAAAAACAAACGATTCCGGCGCGCTTGGCGTCGGATGGCAAGTTGGTGCGTCTCGTCGTCCCGGAGGTGTTGCGCATTCAGGACGGGAACCACTTGAAACCGCTGAACCTGGGGCAAAAGTGCTTCATCGATGCGCTCTTGAATCCTGAAATTTCGCTCGTGACTTGTTTTGGTCAGGCCGGAACCGGGAAGACCCTTGTGGCAATGGCGGCGGGATTACATGGCGTCTTTGCCCGTGAGTTCAACGGGTTGACGGTGAGTCGTCCGGTGGTGGCGATGGGAGCTCAGTTGGGCTATTTGCCGGGATCGCTGGAGGAAAAGATGCGCCCGTGGTTGCAGCCAATTTACGATGCTCTTGAACTTTTGATGAGCCCGCAGAATGCCCAGGGACCGAAGCGGAAGCGCAATAAGTCCGAGAGTGGAGAAGCCCACCAGAAGCCCTACGATGATCTTGTCAGTCAGGGCGTGATTGAGGTTGAGGCTTTGGCTTATATCCGGGGCCGCTCGATACCGAACCGATTTTTCATCTTGGATGAAGCTCAGCAGTTGACTCCGCAGGAGGCCAAGACGGTCGTAACCCGGATGTCGAAGGGCTCGAAACTGGTGATGGTGGGCGATCCGGCCCAGATTGATCACCCGTATGTCGATAGCCGGAGTAATGGTCTCGTGTTTACGCGTCAGCGGATGCGGGGGCAGAGTTTTGCCGCGCATATCACCCTGAGTCGTGGCGAGAGAAGCGATTTAGCTGAGGCGGGTGCGCGATTGATGTAACGGGTCATCTGTGGTAAACCTCTCCTTGTTATGAAACTGTTTGTCTCTCTGTGTCCGCTCATCCTCTTGCTTGGAGGATGTGGCGCCAGTCGTGAGAAGCTTCCACCTGCATGGGGGGAGACGGTCGCGCGAGAAGTGGACGCTTTAGGAATTCAAAATTGGATCATCATTGCCGAGTCATCCTTTCCCCTGGTGTCACGGGGTGGCGTGAGGACGCTGGTGGTGGATGCCGAGATTCCCGAGTTGGTCGATTATGTCGTGAACCACCTCGAGAGCTCTGAGAATGTCAATCCGACGTTCAACACGGCGCGTGAATTGCCCTTCGTGAGCAACGACCGTGCGCCTGGAATTGATCAATTTCGGTTGAACCTTAAGGAGGCGCTGCACGGTCATGAAGTTCGGCAGATGGACAACCGTTCGCTGTCGATGTTGGCATCTAGTGATGCCTCGAAATTTGCCGTGCTTGTCTTGAAGTCAAAGACCTCGTTGCCCTATTCCAGCGTCTTTGTGGATCTCGATAGTGGATACTGGGATCGGGATTCAGAGGACAAGCTACGCCGCGATATGAGATTAGCGCAGGAGAGAGCGAATGAGGAACAGGAAAGAGCCAGGCAGGAACAAATGCGAGCCAATGAAACGATCAACTGAAGAAATTGACCAAGAACGAGAAGAAGCGTGGGTCGGTGATGCCGTCCTCGCTCTCTATGTCAGAGAATGGTTGCTCCGCGAAAAGGGGAAGATTGATGGGGAGGCTTTTATTCGGGCAACCTCAAATGACTTCCTTCGTCTCGTCGGGAATCCCACGGCGGTCGAAGCTGAGATTGGCCGGGAGTATCAGGAGAAGGGCCTGCAAGGAGGATTTGATTTTGTGGAGCAAAAGCTTATTCCACTTTTCCAGCAGCGGGAAAAAGTGCGCGAGCGACAGCAGGCCCGGCGATGAGCTGAGGTTTATGAAAAGGGCCATGAGGACGTCTTTGATCAGCGAGAAACCGAGCAGAGGGTCTTATTTCGTTGTGATTTGGTGGATCACTTGCAAGGTGAGCTTACCGGCGTTTTCGAGGGCGCCGGGTGTGATCTTATCGAGGGTGTCATCAGCGGTGTGCCAGTAAGCCATGCTTTGGAAATCACCGATGATGTGGAGGACGGGAATATTGGCGAAAGCCATGAGGGGAACATGGTCGTCGAGGATGCTTGTTCCCGGGAAGCTGACAGCTTGATCAAGGCCGAGTGCCGTTACCGCGTTGCGCGATTGCGCGATTGCTCCGCGGTGTGAATCACCACCGATGAAGAGAGGGACTTTGGGGTCACCGACGAGGTCGATCACGATTCCAAGGGATGGTCTTGTTTTGCGTTTGCGGAGGTTTCTGGCGTAGTTAGAACTTCCGTATAAGCCGTCTTTACGAAAGACCATCTTTTCTCGCATGGCTTCTTCTCCATCAAAAAAAACGAGTTCAACGTTGAGAGCTGCTTCCTGGTGTTTGCTGAGGACGCGCGCCATTTCGAGCATAACGCCGGTCGAGGAACCACTGTCGTTCACGCCGAGGAAGACCTTGTCTGAGTAGGGTTTGGTATCGAGGTGGCCGGCTACGATGAAGGTGGTCGAGGTGGCCCAATCAGGTTCTCCTTCGGGCCGGTAGCGGGCGAGGAGGTTGGTGAAGGAGACCCTGCCGACCGGGGTGAGGGTTTGAAACGAACTTCGTTTCGTTTTCCAGTCGAGTTTTTGCAGGGTGTCTTCGAGATACTTGAGGCTCTTTTGGTAGCCCTCGGATTGGGGCGGGCGCGGTCCGAAAGAAGTGAGTTTTTCGATGTGGTCGAAGGCGTTTTGACCGGAGAATTCGTCAACAGCAGCTTTGGGAACCGGGCCGGCATTGAGGATTTCGAGCGGTGGGGCCTCTTCCTGATCTCCGCAGGCGATGAGAAAAAAAAGGGCCGCCGTCGCGGTAACTGCCGTTTTGATCACGGAACTAGTCTAGGTCGAGTCCCAGAAGGTTCAAGATTCTCCCGAGATCGTCATTCCCGTAATATTCGATTTCAATTTTACCCTTTTTTTCGGTGTGGTGAACGACGGTTTGGGTAGCAAAGTGATCGCGCAGTCGGTTCTGGATCGCGGTGATGTGAGGATCGACCACCGTGGCCCTGCTGGAGGATTTTTTTTGTCCGTTCTTATGGTAGGTTTGGACGAATCTTTCGGCGGCGCGCACCGTCATATTTTGGCGGAGAATCTGATCGGCCGCTGCGATTTGCTCTTTGGGCTCCTTGATTCCAAGGATGGCCTTGGCATGGCCGACGGTGAGGTGGCCATCGGCAACGTGGCGTTGGATGGGGGGCTGGAGGTCGAGAAGTCTCATCGAGTTGGCGACGCTGGCCCGTGACTTGCCGACACGCTTGGCGATGATGTCTTGCTTGAGGCTGAAATCTTTGGCGAGCCGAACGTAACCTTGGGCTTCCTCGATGGCATTGAGGTCCTGTCGTTGCAGGTTTTCAATAAGAGCCATTTCGAGGACCTCGCGATCGCTGGAAGGGCGCTCGATGACCGGGACGGTCTTGAGCCCGAGCATCCGGGAGGCGCGCCAACGTCGTTCGCCGGCGATGAGCTCTATCTGGCCTGCAACCCTGCGGATGATGAGGGGCTGAATGATGCCGAGTTGCTCAATCGATTGTTTGAGTTCGTTGAGCGACTCTTCAGAGAAATACTTGCGGGGCTGGAGCGGGGAGGCGACGAGGTCGTCGATGGGAACTTGGGTGACGCTCTCTCCGGGGCGGAGTTCGACCTTGGCATCCGGGACGGTATCCGAGCTGGCTCCTTTGATGAGTGCTCCAAGTCCTTTGCCCAACGCCTTTTTTGCCATAACGAAATACGAGATATCGAAGGGGCTCGTAAAAAGAAAGAATGGAATGAATCCTTAATTCATCTGAAATGCCGCGAATGGTCCGGAGCCTTGACGTGGCCGCGATCTCAGGTCATTTCAGAGGGGTGAAAACACTCCTACTCCTCCTGATCCTAACCCTCACCGCGTGTTGTGATGAGACTGATGTGCGCTTATCCTCAGTCCCGCCGCGAAATATCGTGCCGATGGAAGTGAAGGGACGAGCGCAGAATGCGGTGCAAAAAATCGTCGATGAAACGGTTCGAGGGAACTTTAAAGCGGCCCTAGACTCGATGAACCCGGGATTTGTGAAGGTGATCTCCCGTCCCTATGGAGGTTCCGCAAAATATAAGGCCGCTCTCATGAAGCAGATGAATGAGATGGGCCGGAATGGCATTACTTTTCAGGCCGCGATCACGCGCAATGCCGATATTGCCTTTGAGGTCGATTATGGCTTTGAAGAACACGTCGTGAACGGACAAGTGCTCTTGGGGAAGGACGGGAAGCCCGAGCAGGTCGCCCGCTATCGCAGTTGGATGGTTTTTGTTCCAACGGTGAAGGACTTTCAGGTTCTGGATAAATCGATAAACCCTGCGAAGCTCAGGAAGTTTCGCAAGTGGGACTTCGAAGTCGCGATCTCTCCGAAGAAGGATGAAAACTGGACTTTGATCAACGGCTCAAGTGTGAATGCCCTCCAGCTCAGGAAGCTCTTTAAGTTTCTCCCCAAAGATGACAAAAAGTTTCAGTTTCCCGAGGTCAAGAGCGAGGAACTTAAATAACGTCACAAATTCTCCATGGGAAAAAAGAAAGGCAAAAAGCCCCGTAAACTCTCCAAGTCGGAAGAGCTGCGGAGGATTGAAAAGCTGCGTAAGCGCGGCGAGAGTGACTACGTCGAGGTCCGGGGCTCGGTGATCCATGGACGTGGGGTTTACTGCACCGAGCCAATTGAGGTGGAGCAATACTTCATCGAATACGTGGGGAATCTCATCGATAAGGATGAGAGCGAAAAGAGGGCCTGGAAGCAGTTTGAGGAACATGAAAAGTCTGGGGCTGCGGCAGTCTATATTTTCAATCTGACGAAGAAGTGGGATCTCGACGGGAACGTGGAATGGAATCCCGCCCGCTTGGTCAATCATTCTTGCGACCCGAACAGTGAGGCGATCCAGGATGGTAAGAGGGTGTATCTCCAGTCTCTCCGTGAGATTGAAGTCGATGAGGAAATCACCTTCGACTACGGCTTTGATATCGAATGCTACGAGGACCATCCTTGTCGGTGCGGTTCTGAGAAATGCGTGGGCTACATCGTAGGGCGTGCTTTTCACAAGGATCTCGCAAAGCGTCTGGCGGCCAAAGAAAAGGAGATTAATCAAGCCTCATAGCTCTGCTTGGCAATCCCGTGTCATTGGTTCATCATCTCAGGACACCATGAAAACGATGCTATTTATCCTTACCCTGAGTACCGGATTGGCGCTGGCAGGAACGCCGGGGAGGGCGCGCCAACTCACGCGATCCTATGATGCCGCTTTCCTTCAGTGGAATGACGACGTCCGAAATGCTCCTAATGATGCCGCTCAAAACGCGGCGTGGCTCCGCCGCCCGGATGCCACTGCCGCCGGTCGCAAGGTCTGGGAAGAGATCAGGGGGAGCCTCAAGGAGGCCTGGGCTTTGGAGTCGGCCGCTTGGTTCTTAACGAATGCCTCGACCTACGCAGTCACCCCCGTGGGGGTGCAGGTTCGTGGGCGCCCCCCCCAAAGCCCGACGTCCATGATTCGGGAGGCGATCCGCACTGATCACCTGCAGAGCCCCAAACTTGGGCCGTATTGTATATCCCTAACCCACATTCAGGATCCGAAGTCGATGGCGCTTCTCGAGACGATTGAAAAAGCCAATCCCTCGCAAGGAGTGCGCGGCGCGGCGGCTCTCGGGCAGGCTATTCTGCACCGCCGCCTAGGCGGCGGAAAGCGGGGTATGGGAATCCGACAACAAAAGCTTCGCACGGCCATCATGTCGCCCGATCTCACGGTCGGAAGAACGACGACCCAAGCGATTTTGAAGGACGAGCTTTTTAGAATGGCGAACCTCAATCTTGGGACCGTCGCTCCTGATTTTCGAGGAATCGAAGTCGATCTCAAGAAGTCCTCACTGAGTGACTACCGTGGTGAGGTTACCATTTTGTTTTTCTGGAATGCGCTCATGCCGGCGCACGATGAAAGCTTGGCTCTTTTCCAGAAATATCAGGAGGAGTTCGCTGGGAAAGATATTCAGATCTTGGGCATCAATATGGATAATCCTCTCACCTTGCGACGGCATATCGCGGAAGGGAATGTCACCTGGAAGAATTTCTCTGACTCCTCCCAGTTGATCTCGAAGCGCTATCGTATCGAGCGCTGGCCCTATGTTTACGTGCTCGATGAGGATCATAAGATCCGTTTTGCTGGGGAACCTGGCGCCTTTGTGAAAATCACCGCCGAGGATTTGGCGAAGCAGCTGGCGGTTCGAAAGCGTGCCACGTTAAAGAATCCCAAGACCGGGAATTAGTCGCCAAAGTCCTTCGCCCAGATCGAGGAAGTTGTTCCACCAATTGAAGGTGAAGCTGCTGAGTTGCACCTCCCGGGAAGTGGCGCAGAGCATGAGGCTGAAGAGGATCAGGTTCGCGAAGATGATGATCATCAGGGAAAGGAAGGTGCCATTTTCTCTGAGATCCGGTTGATCCTTTGGAATCATCCAGACTGTCCAGACGATGTGAAAAGTCCATGTGAAGCCCAAGAGACCCGTCAGAATGAGGCCACCTGCGGGAATCTCCGTCCAGAGGCTCACGAAGCTATGGAGGGAGATCAGCACTGCTGACCAGAAGGGGATGAAATAGGGCGAGAGGGCGATGAGAATATTGGATTTATTGGTCATCACGTAGCCTCCTTCGGAGCTGAAATGAATGTCGCTGATGCGCCCGCCGCATACGTAGACGAACATCGCGTGCGTCATTTCATGTCCCAAAACATAGAGGTAGAGAAGACGGTTATTGGCGATCCCGGCAATAAACCAGCTGAGCATCGAGCAGACTCCCACCATGAAGCAAAGGAGCTCGGTGGAATACCAGATGGTTTGAAAAATCCGTTCCTCGCCGCTTTCCCGCATTAAGGTGATGATGGTGATGAAACACAGGGGAATGAGGCCAAAGGCCACGCCCCAGTGGATGATGCGCTGCAAAAAAGTGAGGGGGTGAAAATCGTCGTCATAGAGATCGGCCGAACTCGCCGAACCCGCAATGGCGGCCTGACGGGTCATTCCGGATCGCCGTCGGTGGCCTCGTCGATTGACTTGATCTTTGGTCCGGTGATGCAGGGTGACCAAACGTGCGCCCACTCCGGCCCGTCGCTTCTGACGGGCACGGGTACGCTGGTTGAGCTTGCTTGAAAGTCTCTTGTTGCTCATCGGGATCATTAAGTTAACTTAAAGATCTCAAAAAATAAAGCGAATGTCTCGCTTTCCCTGCAGCCTTTGGCTTGGTCTTTGCTAGAGTTAAGGTGTGAGTGATCAGAAAGACGTCCCCGGCTTGGTGAAAATTGACCCTTGGCTGGAGCCCTATGCGAACACAATCCATGATCGGACAGCGAGATTTGAGAAAAAGCTCTCGGAATTTGGGCCGCTCGTTGATTTTGCGACCAGCCATGAGACCATGGGGCTGCACCGAAAGGGGGATTGCTGGTTCTATCGGGAGTGGGCTCCGCGCGCCACCGCCCTCTTTCTGACCGGCGATTTTTGCGATTGGTCGCGAGAGGCCTTTCCTCTGAGGCGCTCCCAAGATTTCGGGGTCTGGGAGCTTCGGCTTCCGCTTGATGCTCTGAAGCACGGTGATCTCTACAAGGTTCACATCGTGGGGGGGAACGGGGCTCAAGACCGGATTCCATCCCATGCTCGGTTTTTGGTTCAAGATGAGGAAACCAAGCTGTTTTCGGCACAGGTATGGGATCTCCCGGACTACCAGTGGCAACATTGCGCTCCGGGTGCCGTCAAGTCTCCCCGGATTTATGAGGCTCATGTTGGGATGGCAACCGAGAATCTCCGCGTTGGAACTTACCGGGAATTTGCCGACGATATCCTGCCCCGGATTGCGCGCCTTGGTTACAATGTCGTCCAACTTATGGCGATTGCGGAGCACCCTTACTATGGCTCCTTTGGGTATCACGTGGCCAACTACTTTGCGCCCAGTTCCAGATGTGGCTCGCCCGCAGATCTTAAGCATCTCATCGATACCGCCCATGGGCTCGGGATCGCGGTGCTGATGGATATTGTCCATTCGCATTCGGTCAAGAATGTCGCCGAGGGACTGGCCGCCTTTGACGGTCAGGAGGGGCTGTATTTCCACGAGCGGGAGCATCCCCAGTGGGACTCCCGGCTTTTTGATTACGGACGCACCGAGGTTTGCCGTTTCCTTCTCTCAAACGTCGCTTATTGGATGACTGAGTTTCACTTTGACGGCTTCCGTTTCGATGGCGTGACCTCAATGCTCTACCACCACCACGGGGATATTACCTTCGATCACTACGATAAGTATTTTATCGATGACGTCGAGTGGGATGCCGTGACCTACCTGCAACTGGCGAACCAACTGATTCACGAAATTAATCCCAATGCTCTGAGTATTGCGGAGGACATGAGTGGTATGCCGGGGCTTTGCCGGCCCCTTTCCGAGGGTGGGGTGGGCTTCGATTATCGCTTGGCGATGGGAATTCCCGATCACTGGATCAAGCTGATGAAGCACACTCCAGACGAGCAGTGGGATCTCGATGAGATCTACGAGACACTGACGAACCGGAGATATGGCGAGAAGACGATTGCCTATGCCGAGAGCCACGATCAGGCGCTGGTGGGCGATAAAACGATGGCTTTTTGGCTGATGGACGCTGCGATGTACGATCACATGGGCACCGGGGACGATCACGCTAAAATTGACCGCGGGATGGCCCTGCATAAGATTCTCCGCCTGATGACCTTCGCGCTTGGCGGGGAGGGCTATCTCACTTTCATGGGAAATGAATTTGGTCATCCCGAGTGGGTTGACTTCCCAAGGGAAGGAAACGACTGGAGCTACCAATACGCGCGCCGCCAGTGGTCACTTGCAGATCATCCCGGCCTGAAATACCGCGAACTGGAAGCCTTTGATGCCGCCATGATTGAAGCTGCTGCGATTGTTCTGCAGGCCCCGGCTGCCCAAATCCTCAATCTTGATCAGGCGAACCAGTGTCTTCAGTTTGAGAGAGGAAACTTGATCTTTGCGGTGAACTTGAGTCCTTCAAATTCGGTGGTTGATTATGAATTCCCGGTCCCCCGGGAAGGGGACTACGAGATTCTTTTGTCTTCTGATGATCCGGAATTCGGGGGGTACGGGCGGACCGATGCCAGCATCAAGTATCCCACCGTCGCAGGTCGTCTGAAAATCTACCTTCCTTGTCGAACCATGATGGTCTTCCGGCGGTTGGAGTAATGACGCTCGCCTCCAGTTGGGATGGGGCACAAAAACGCCACAGCCTCTCTCAGGCATGTGGGGTTGCAAATTTAAGAGGGCCGGGGGCTTACTCGGCAAGAATTTTCATCAGCGGGATGGTGCCGATGTGAGGCTCGCCTATTCCACCGTGCGCCGTTGCGCGCTTAAGAATGGTTGGCTTGATGACATCACAGCCTCCAGGTGAAGGGCAATAGGTAGATCCGCAAGTTGCGCAGTCTGCCTTCACCTTGATGGTCTCGGTGTCAGCGACCTTACCGAGTCGAGCATATCCTCAGAAGCCACAGCGAGAAGAAAGAACCGTGGCGAGGACGCCGAGGAAGAGAAGTGGAATCGGTTTTTAAGGTATGTCTGCGGTAAATTAACCTCCACTTTAAAACTAGATCCTCCAAGGGGTTGTCGAGAGAGATTTTAGAATTAACACGCTTTGAGAGCTTTTTGGGCGACAACAAAGAGGCTGTCGCGGAAAAGAGAAAGATTGCGGATGGGGTTAATGAGGATCTTTCCGATATTCCTGAGCTTGTTGGGATGAGCCTTCCAGTTCTCCAAAGGGAAGTATCCGGTTTCGTTCGACCGCCCCAAATGAGAGTAAAACGAGATTGTTTGCTTGCGTATCACCTTCAGGCCGGTGTTCTCGAAGCAGGCAATGACTTCTGCCAGCTTGTATTCCTTCCAATGGCCGTGGCCTTCTTCATCGACTTCCGGTTCGCTCCAACGGTTAGGCATGAACAGGCTTTTATTGAGCGCGAAGCGATTTGGCGTGGTCAAGATCAAGCGGCCACCTGGTTTGAGGCAGCGTCCGATCCCCGCGAAGAGTTCTTTGAACGAGGCCGGGTTTAAGTGCTCAAAGACCTCGGTGAAGAGAATCGTGTCGAAGTGATTGTCGGGGAAGGGAAGGTCCGGAAAATCGTTGAGGTTGTGGGCGAGAAGCTCGATCCCGGCCTCGCTGATGAGGGGGAGGCGGTCCGGTTTGAGATCAATCGCGCTGATCTCCCAGCCTCTGCGCTGAAAGTAAAGTGAGAGGTATCCGGGCCAGCATCCGATATCGAGAAGCCTCGGCGTGGCTCCGGATGATTTGTCGGCCGCCTCAACCGCTTCGGCACTCAGCCGAAAACGGTGCTCGTGATTGCGCAAGTAACCTTCGTCGGCGGAGAGATCCGCCTTCACCTTATCAAAAACTTCGTGATCCATCGAGGTTTCGACGAGGTGTTTACGAGACCGATCCGGACGAGGCGATGGTGAGGACTTGCGCCACGATGCGTTTGGCATTAGGGAGTTGATCAGGCTCGACATACTTTGAGTAGATCGCGGGTGCATCGATGGTGCAGACTCGCTTGATGGGGGCATCGAGGTAGTCGAAGGCATACTCCTGAATCAGGGTCGTAATCTGGGCGGAAACGCCGCAAAAGGGCTTTGATTCATCGACGAGGCAGGCCTTGTTGGTTTTTTTGACGGACTCAATGATGGCATCCTGATCAAGCGGGCGGATCGAGCGGAGGTCGACGACCTCAGCGCTAATTCCGTGCTCGGATTGGAGGATCTCGGCAGCTTCGAGGCAGCGCAGAACGCTGGCACCATGAGCAATGAGGCTGATGTCGGTGCCTTCACGTTTGATGTCGGCCTTGCCAAGTGGGATCGTAAAATCACCGTCGGCAGGATCGGGGACATCGCCTTTGATACCGTAGAGAGTGGTGTTTTCCATGACATAGACGGGGTCGTTGTCACGGATCGCGGTTTTCATCAGGCCCTTGGCATCGGCGGCGGTTGCAGGTGAGCAGACCTTTAGGCCGGGGAAGGAGGCAAAAAGACCTTCGGGAGTGTGCGAGTGGGTCGCGCCCACGTTGGTACCACCGTTGGCGGGGCCACGCATCACGATAGGGACATTAATGAGACCACCGGACATGTAGCGGCAGCAAGCGGCGTTGTTGACGAGTTGGTCAAAGGCGACGCTATGGAAAGACCAGAACATCAGCTCCATGACGGGGCGGATTCCGAGCATGGAGGCTCCGATGCCCATGCCAATGAAGCCGGCTTCGGAGATGGGGGTGTCGACGACTCGTTTGTCGCCCCACTTTTCCCAGAGACCTTTGGTGACCTTGTAGGCACCGTTGTATTGGGCAACTTCCTCGCCCATTAGGACGACGTTTTCATCGCGGGCAAGTTCCTCGTCGAAGGCTTCGTTGAGGGCGTCACGGTATTCGATTTCGCGCATGGTATCTTAAGGGGTAAAAAATTAATCGTTGAAAAAGTGACGGCCGATCTTGGAGGCCTCGGTATTGTTATCGGTTTCCCAATAGACATCCTCGGTGATACTCTCAATGGTGGGAGCAGGGGAGTCGTCGGCGAACTGCACAGAATCAGCAGCCTGTTTTTTGGACTCATTGTCGATTTCCTTGGCGCTCTCTTCCGTGAGGATCTTTTCGTCAAGCAGGCGCTGTTTCCAAAGGTTGATAGGATCGTGGTCGCGCTTGTACTTTTCGATCTCTTCGGGTGAGCGGTATTTCTTGTGGTTCGCGTCGGCGACGGAGTGGCCGTAATAGCGATACGTGTTGATCTCCAGAACGGTGGGCTTTGATTCCTTGCGGGCCCGCTCCATTGCGATGTGCATCTTGGCGCGGACTTCGTAGAAGTCTTCTCCATTAACGACATCCCAATCCATATCGTAAGCCTCGGCACGTTGGGCTAGGCAATCTTTATAGGCGCTGGAGCGTTTTTGTGAAGTTCCCATGGAGTAGCCGTTGTTTTCGATGACGTAAACGACTGGGATTCCAAAGAGGGCGGCGATGTTGAGCGATTCGTGGAAAGCGCCTTGGTTGACCGCGCCATCTCCGAGGAAACAAAGAGCCGAGCCCGCCAAGCCTTTGTATTTCAAACCATATCCAAGACCGAGGCCGAGGGGAGTCTGGCCAGCGACGATGCCGTGGCCACCCCAGAAGTTCTTATCAGGGGCAAAAAAGTGCATCGAGCCCCCTTTGCCCTTTGAGCAACCGGTCGCTTTACCGAAAAGCTCGGCCATGCACTCATCCATCGACATGCCGACCGCGAGGGCGTGGGCATGGCAACGGTAGGCCGTGATCATATGATCATTCTCTCCCATAAGGGAGGCGGCACCGACCGCAAGTGATTCCTGACCGATGTAGAGATGGAGAAAACCACCCATTTTCCCACGGGTGTATTCCTTGGCTGCGGCCTGTTCGAAGCGCCGGATTTGAGTCATCTGGCGGAAATGCCGGACCTTTTGTTCAGACGAGAGCGTCTTGTTGATCGGCGAACTCGCAAAATCGAGCGGAGAAATATTGGGGCTGTTGGCAGTTTCCATGGCGAAAGTATTTCGGGAGCTGACATAACGGTCCTGACTGAGTGCCGCAAGACTAATGCCGTCATTCCTAATGTGTCGCAAAATAGGCAAAAACAAACCCCTCATCCGGATTTTTAGGGATGAAATGCCACCTTTCCCTCTCTTAGCCCAATTTCAGGGGGACATTGGGAGGTCGAATTTAAATACCGATGAAGGAGGAACTCCGCGAGCTTTGAAAAGGCGCGGTCACAAGTGACGAAAAATAGGTCGGTATTATCAAAAACGACGAAACATATGAAAGAGACTACGTTCGGAGTCGTAATGAGAGGCGTCAGAAATAACCCCTCTGATTTTGTGTGTTTGTGTGGCCGCGCTTCTGTTTCGACAGGAGCGCGGTTTTTCTCTAGGCAGTAGTAATTTTTTGCAAACAGGGTGTGATTATCGTTAAGACGGCTGGTAATACCTCGTCAATGAGAGTCTCCGAAACCCCGAACAGAAAAAATGCCTCAGAAAAAATAAAAAATAAAAAATAAATAAAAAAAGCCTGGCATGTTTTAAGATCGACTGGCTGATGGAAGGGTGTAGGGTGGTGAGATGAAGTCGCGAGTGTCTGATGATGAGAGTGGTGGGGAGGGAAGGGTTTGGACACCGTTAGAGCTGGCGGAGGTGAAGACGCCGCGCAGAATTGGCTCGATTTGGCAGGCGAAGGGGGCTTCGTCGCGGCGGCGGTTGAAGTT
>Ga0222650_1000664_pt1 | contig 24589 bp, 17 predicted proteins | sample AntAcemetagen367_FD_179820 | JGI IMG/M metagenome (GOLD analysis project Ga0222650, IMG submission 179820) | Saline water microbial communities from Ace Lake, Antarctica - #367 | ecosystem: Environmental > Aquatic > Non-marine Saline and Alkaline > Saline | place: Antarctica: Ace Lake... | reverse complement strand
GATTCCTGCGCATAATGACGGACGAACCCTGGCCCACCGAGACGCCCTTGTCGGAGCTGAAGTAGATGGCGTTGCCTTCGATCAGGATATTCTGGCACTGCTCGCCGATGTCGATGCCGTCGCTGTTGAAACCTTGGAAGTTATAAAGGCGGCAGTTTTGGATGAGGCCGTTGATGACGCCGTCGTAGTCGATGGCATCGGTGTCGGGGGCGTTGTTGCCGAGGATGGTGCAGCGGATGGCTTCGCCGTATCCTTTGACAAAATGGATGCCGTCTCCGGTGATGGGAATGCGGATGGTGCTATCGCGCAGGGAGGTCGCGCCGCCTTTGAAATAGACGGGCCCACGGCATTCGCGAATGTCGAGGAATTCAAGATCGACGGTGGCATTGAGTCCGGCGATGGCAGCGGGGTAACGGGTTGGGTCGTGGCCGCGTGAGGCGTTTCTGACAATGAGGTGGGCGAGGGTGGAAGGGGTGGTGGGTTCCTCGAAGGAGAGGCCTCCCCAGATCTGTCCATTGTCGCCTTGAAGTGTCACCTCGGATCCGAGCGTGCCCGCGAGGTTGAGCGTCCCGAGGACGCGGATGTTGCGTCCCGACTTCATCTTGATGGTGACACCAGGATCAACAGTGAGGGTGATGCCGGCGGGGATGATGAGATCGTTCGCGATAGTGTAAGGCGAGCCCGCAAAGGTGAAGGTGGTGTTAGCAGCGAGAGCACCCCCGGCCACGGTGCCGGGGGCGGGGATGAAATTGGCAGTGATCGCAACGGCTCCGCCGGTGTTTAGGGTGGTGGTGGAATCGCCAATGAGACCGGTCCAGGAATCGAATTGATATCCGGGAGCCGCGACCGCGGTGAGAGTGGCATCGAGGTTGGGAAAGATGCGGAGGTTGCCGGGACTGACCGGAATTCCGGCGAAGTGGACGGTGCCGGATCCGGTGACGGCGAGGGCCATGTTGACGGCAGTGCTGAGGCCGAGTTCGGAGGAGATTTCGGCGTGCACGGAGGAGACGCGATCGGTCGTGTAGTCTTTGATCTCCTGAATATCAATCGCTTGTTGGGCGGCGTCGATACTACCGGACCAGCGGGCTTCGTGGCGGGCGAGTTCCGGGGTGATGAGGGCGCCCAGGGTATCAACGATGTTGGCGATGCGTGTCGGAGCGAAGGTCGTGGCGACGTGGGCCGCGTAGCGCTGGGCGAGACGGGCCTGAAAGGTGGCTTGGTTCTTGATGCGATCGAGGAGGGCATCATTACGGAGGATGGAGTCGAACTCATTGGAGTCGATCCCGGAGGCTTTGAAAGTGCGGTCCATGTCGGGAAGGAACCATCGCCATTTGCTGCCGGGGGCGTGGGCTTTCCAGAATTCACGGTTGTGTTCCCAACTTGAGTTGTTGGCGAAGCTTTCGCTGACGACGAAGTCGATGAAGGAATCGATGTCGACACGTGATTCGACAAAGTCCCACCCAGCGGGGGTGTTGATGTCGTTGTTGTCGATGAAGTCGAGGAGTTCGGTCCATTCGGTGATGACACCCTCGTGTGCTCCGAGTCTGGTGGAGCTGCTCGTGAAGTGTCCATATCCCAGGTGATCGTATTCCCCGTTGCTGACGCCATATTTTTCGAAGAACCACTCTTCGGTCCAACGTGAGCGGATATTGTAAACACCCCAGTAGGCCCCATTGAGGAAAACGACAGAAGGTCGCATGCTCGTTGTTTCGGCATTAAGGAATCCCTTCGCGATGGTGTCCCACATTCCATCGCGGAGCATGGCGTCATCCCAGTCATCCCCACCTTCACGGAGGGTGAAAGCGGAGTGGTTGGGGATCCCGGAGCCGGGGAAGAGATCGTAATTGAGGGTGTTGTCGCCATACTTTCCTCGCAGAGAAAAGTTGAGAGCTTTTTGCTCGTGGCTTCCCCAGTTGTTTTCGCCGCCGATACGGATGCCGCCATTCACGGCGAAGCCTTCGCTTTGATCGACCGGAAAGAATTCGAGGTGTCCGGGGGCGTCTTTGCCTTTGTAGACCTCGTTCATTCCGGATCTACGCGGTTCATGGTCGTTATCGTAGATGCCGATTTGATCGCCGAAAAGGGTTTCGGGATCGGCGCTTACGGAGAGGATGGGGAGGCCGTTAAAGGTTTCTCCGTAAAAGAAAGATTGGGTAGTGAGGGGTCCGGGCACTTTCCCGGATTCGAAGACGCGGGCACGGACGACGGTGGTCTCGGAAATGGCGATAGGGACGGAGTAGACCGGTGAACTGGTGGTGGGGTTGCTGCCATCAAGGGTGTAGTAGATGGAGCCGGAGGTGGTGGTGAGGGTGACCGCTTGCGGGTCAGTGAAGAATCCGGCGGCAGGAGAAATCTCAGCGCTGGGGCTGGTGAGGCGGAGGTCCGAAACGACGGGGGTAAGGTTGGCCGCTCCGGGGCTGGGTAGAGCAAAATGTTGCCAAATGGCGGGTGTGATTTTGTTGCGACCGTATGAGATATCAGTCACGGCAGTGCCGTAGGTGACGGAGTCGATGGCGTTGACGCTGATATAGGAGGAGGCCTCGAGGGTGAGGTCGAAACTCAAGTCGCTGCTGCCGGATCGGTGTTGGTGGACCTCGGCTGCGATGACGTTATCCCCGGCGATCAACGCGGAAGGAGGAAGATTGTAGGTGGTGTAGTCGGTTTCACTGTCGGTTGAGCTGCTGGCAAAAGTGGCCGAAGTGAGCACACCTGCCGGAAGGTTTTTGCGGAGAAGTTCCTCTCCGTTGAGGTAGACCGCGGCGCCATCGTCGACAAGAAGTTCGAGCGTCAGGCCGGTGTAAATGGAGGGGTCGGCAATGTTGAAGGTGTGGCGGAAGTAGCTGGTAGGGTATTTGTTGTCGCGATCAGGGCCGAAAGAAATAACGGTCGTGACGCTGTTTTCGTAGCCGAGTGGGGAGGGGCCTTCCGCCCAAGGTGAGTCGTTGTAGGTGCGGGCGCGCCATTGCGTGGATTGGGGCGAACCATCGTCGAGATACTGCCATGAACTTCCGGTCGTCACCAAATTTGTTGTCGTTTTCCCAAGGGCTTGAGTGAGGACAACTTCCTCGCCGTCGGCAGAGAGGGAAAAGTTGGTATGATGTTTCTCGGTTGTAAAGTTTCTCCATGGCCAGTAGCCGCGGGGAACGCGCGTTCCGGCCGCGGCGTTGTTCCCGTCGGCCATGATGATGAGATGACCGTCGGCGGGAATGGTCGTCCCAGCGGGGATGGGCCATTTAAAGGGATCGCCAAGCTTGTCGCTCAAGTAGTAGCCGTCGAGGCTCACACTGGTAGCGCCGGCATTGTGAAGCTCAATCCAGTCCGGGTAGTCCTCGAAATCGGTGATGTCGGGAACCGAACGAGTGTTGGAGGCCATGAATTCGTTGATTCGAACCTGTCCGACAAGGGGCCCAACCAAAATGGCGACGATGATTATGAGTTTCATGCGGTTGTCCTGGAGTGGCGTTGGTGACGAAATCTTTACCTTGAATCCTTTGACCCAAAGGAGTGGGAAGGAAGGAAGTTACTCCACTCTGGTTCAATGGGTATTCTAATTTTATGAGAAGCATGAAAAAATTTCATTAAAGTGTATTTTTGGATGTCTTGTGGGGGACTGGGATGAGTGAGATGTCGATACCAAACGGCCCCCTCGGTGTCGGCGGGGGCTGATGCCACCTTCATACTGGTTCTGTTTGTAGTAGCGGAAGGGTGAATTGCGAGCCCAGGCCCAGCCGGTTGAGTCCCCGAAGGAAATGTCGCCATTGGTGGGCTCGACATTCAGGAGCGGTTTTTTACGATCGTATGGACAGGTTCCGTTATCGGAGAAGAAGAGGATGAGGGTGTTGTCTCGTTGCTTGTTTTTTTCGAGGTCAACGAGGAGGCGTCCAATCTCTTGATCAACCCGGTCAATCATGGCGGCAAGGGTGACCATGCGGTTGATTTCGTAGTCACGTTGCCATGGCACGAGTTTGTCCCATGCGCGGACGTGTGGTGGACGGGGGCTCGGCTTGAGGTTGACGGGGAGGATGCCAAGGCGCTTTTGTCTTGCGATCCGGGTCTCGCGGATTTTGTCCCATCCGGCGTCGTAGCCGGCCCTTGTATTTCGCGTAGTCTTCCGGCAGAGCGTGCAGGGGAGCGTGGGGCGCGTTGAAGGCGAGGTAGAGATAGAAGGGGTTCTCAGATTTGCGTGATTCTTCGAGGAAGCGAAGGGCATAGTCGACATCGGCAACGGTGGTGTAGAAACCGGAGTCGGGAACCTTCCATGCTTCGCCATTGAGTCTAAAGGTAGAGTCGCCTTTGAAAAAATTACAGGCTCCGCTGAGGTGGCCAAAGTAACGGTCGAAGCCAAAATCGGTAGGTTCCTTTTTGAGGTGCCATTTGCCGGTCATGGCGGTGAAGTAGTGGGCTTCGCGAAGGACCTCGGCCGAGGTGATGGCGTGGGTCAAAGCGACGTCTCCAGCGGCGAGACAGTATTGCCCGGTGAGGAGGGAAACGCGCGAGGAATGGCACTTGGCGGTGTTGTAGAATTGCGAAAAGCGGAGACCGTTGGTGGCGAGTTTATCGAGGTTTGGCGTTTCGATTTCGCCGCCGTAGCAGCCGAGGTCAGAGAAGCCAAGGTCATCGACCATGATGACGACGGTGTTAGGCTTTGCTGCGGCCAAGAGTGGCAGGGCAAGAAGGAGGATGAGAAGGCGAGACATGGCGATGTGGGTGTCGAATTATCTCCGGGAGGGAGCGTGTTTGGCGGCTAACTCGCGGATAAGTTTTGCTTCGGGCTCTGGAAGTCCGCCGGTGAAGGCGAGCTTGCGAGGGTCGTCTTTGAAGAAGGTGGCATAGAAGACGCAGGCGGCCAGATAGGCCCCTTTTTCCGAGGGATGACTCCCGTCCTTGCGATAGAGAGCGAAGCCCAGTTTGGGGTCTTTTTGGCGCAAGGCGCTCCAGGTGTCACCGACGGGAGCAAGGGTGGCTTTGCAAGTCCGGGCAGCGCTCGCGTAGCTTTTACTGAGTGCTTTCTGCATGGAGGCGAAGTCAGCGAACATTTTAGGGTTTTGTTTATCGCCATCGCGACGGCCCCAGGTCTGATAGAAGACGGTTTGGGCACCCGATTGGTCGATGATTCGATCCAATGCGACGGCTGCCTTTTTGAAGCGATCGGGGAAGATTGCCGGGGTTTGGCTCTGATCTTGCAGGACGACGAAATCGAACTGACCGGTTCGGATTTTCGCAACGGTTGCTTTGTTCCCGAGATGGAAGGCAAGAGTTTTACCGCCGGGGGTGATGAAACTGAGTTGGGTCTCCGGATGTGGGGACGCCTTAATAAGCTGGATGACTGCTTTGCGGATGCCTCCGGTGTAACTATTCCCTACGAACAGAATTTTTTTCGGTTCGCCTTTTTCAGAAGCAGGTTTCTTGATCTGGCCAGTTGAAGTGGCGAAGGCCCAAAAAGAGACGATGAGAATTGCGGAGATCTTTTTTAAGGACACGTCCTGTTCTAGCGTCTTTGGCAGGAGATCACAATCAAGATGACGAGTGGGCAGATGAATGCTTCACTTTTGGGGCTATTCGAATTGTCTCTGAGCCTCATCGGGCCCCGGGCTGGCGTAGTCTGGATCTTTGGCGTGGATATAGATCTCGCCATTCTCAAGAAGACGGACATCGAGTGGCACGATGGTGGTGCCGCGGTGGTTGATCGTTTGGGCGATTTCGGAAAGATCTCGTACTTTGATGCCCTCCGTGGGGAGCGGGGGCACGTTGGCATTGAAGAAAGCGGTGCACCACCACTTCCCATCACGGGTTTGAAAGGGGGTTCCGTGGCCGAGGAAGCGGCCGGCAAATTTTCTGGGGCCGTAGGGACCTGTGATCTTATCGGCGACAGAATAATAGAGGTTGTAAGAACCCTTGCGACCTTTATCGGTGGACCAAGCGGTGCCGAGGTGGACGAATTTAGGCCCTATCTTGATCATGGTGGCGCCCTCGTGACCGATACGCTGGAGAGAGCTGCCCTCGGGACCCGGACGGCTGCCGGAAGGATCGATACGGATCGGTTCGGCGCTGAATTTATGAAAGTCTTTGGCGAGGGGTTGGAGCTTGGTGTTTTCCGAAAGCATCCACCAAGTGTCACTGAATTTTAAGAGAGAAGGATCGTGTTTTTGGCCGAGGTTTCCCCCCATGGGATGCGTCCATGGTCCTTTGAGTTCGGAGCCTGCAGAGAGGGCGAAATTTGCCTTTTGTTTCGGGCAATGAACGAGTGCCCAGCGCTTCTTTTCGGGGATCCAGTGGACTTCGGGTGCCCAGATACGATTACCGGGTTTCTGATGGATGCTGTCCTGCAAGCTGAAAATCGGGCCAAGGTCCTGCCACTTGATCAGGTCTTGGGACTTCCAGACTCTCACGGTATTACCGACCGCGGAGATATCACCGAGCCCGATGTTGTAGGGATCAGTTTCTTCGCGTGGGTCGTCCTCGTTAATAGTGGTGCCAGTGAGGTAGTAAAAGTCATCGGGGCCAAGGGTAATGTAGGGGTCGCGGATCCAATCATTTTTGATAAAGAGGGCGCGGTCGTGGAACTTGAGTCCGACTTCGATGACCGCCGGGGAATCGACGGGGCGAACTGGCGCGACCTCTGCTTTGGGGATCGCGACGACTGAGATATCAGCTTCGGAGCCTTTCCTTTTGGCAATGAGTCCCGAATTTTCATGGATTTCCCGGAGAGTGGTGGCAGCAAGTTTTTGAACTCTGCGGTCGTAGGTGATGAGACCATTAATCTCGCCTTCGACATCGGTGGTCTGGGTGTAGATGCCGGCGGCGATCCCCTTCTTCCGGAGTTCGACAAGTTTCTCGATGGAAGTCTGGTAACGCTCGATCCACTCATCCTTATTTTTCGGAAGTCCGCCGTAGCCCCAATTGCGTGCAGTGGGATTCCAGAGATGGTCTGCGACCGGGAAGCCGTGCCCCCCGAATTCCCCCACGACTTTGACGAAGGGCTCAAAGCGGCCACCTTTTCCGAGGTCGAAGGGGAAGTCGGGGTGAGGGTATTGATGGTGATCGACGATGTCCCCGACGGGGAAAAAATTCCCGCCGGAGGCGATGTTAATTTGGCGGGTGGGGTCGTAGGCCGTGATCCATTTTCCGACTTCCAGGGTGCGGTGTTGTCCCCAGCGTTCGTTGAAGGGAACCCATTGCACGACGGCAGGATGATTGTGGAGGGTGTCGATCATGAGCCTGAGTTCGGTCATCCACTGGTTGTGGGCTTCGTCAGGCCAGATCGCTTCGGGTGGATTTGGGGCGAGGCGGGGCCACTGGGGGCTGATGGACTTGAATGTGTTCCCACCGGTGCCGGAGGAGACCTGATCCTGCCAGACGAGCATCCCCATGCGGTCGCAATGGGTGTAGTAGCGGCGGGGCTCGATCTTGATGTGCTTGCGGATGGTGTTGAAGCCAGCCTCTTTGAGAAATTGGATGTCGGAGATCATCGCGGCCTCGGAAGGCGGGGTGAGGAGACCATCAGGCCACCAGCCTTGGTCGAGGGCGCCGAAGTGAAAGAGGGGTTTTCCATTGAGGGCGAAACGGAGATGTCCGTCCTTGTCCCTCGCGACCGAAGTTTCTCGGATTCCAAAGTAGGATGTGATCCGATCGACTTGATCCGATCCTTGCTCGACGATTTCGAGGTGGAGGTCGTAGAGGGCTGGGTGATCGGGCGACCAGAGATCCGGGTCTTCGATTTGGAGTTTGATTTCGCGGCCTGCGGTGTGGGAACTCATTTGCAGGGTTTCGCCCTTTTTTTTGATAATGGCGATGATGGAGCAGTGACCTAGTTTTGTGAGTTCTTTGGAGGTCGTAACGGGAGCATCAATCGTGATTTCCCCGCTGATCTTGGTGGTGATCTTGAGGGAGTGGAGAGAGGTCTCGGGGACTTCTTCGAGCCAGACTGTTTGCCAGATTCCAGAGACCGGAGTGTACCAGATTCCACGGGGGGTGGAGACTTGTTTGCCGTGGAGTTGGTATTGGGTGTCGGTGGCGTCGAGGACTTTGACGGTGAGGGTGTTTTCGCCGGGTTTGAGGGCCGGAGTGATGTCGAAGAGGAAGGGGAGATTGCCGCCGGTGTTGCGGCCAAGGTGTTCGCCGTTGACCCAAACGGTGGAGTGATAATCGACGGCTTCGAAGTTGAGGAGGGTGCGGTTATTTCCGTTGGGTTGATGGGTGAAGGTGCGTTGATACCAGAGAGCGTCATGGGGGGTGATCGTTTTTTGGACGCCGGAGAGTTGGGATTCGATGGCGAAGGGGACGAGGATTTCTCCTTGCCAGGTCGATGGTTGAGGCGCGTCTTTCTTGGTGATGGCGTAGCTCCAAAGACCGTTCAGATTGGTCCAGTTCTTGCGGACGAAATTGGGTCGGGGGTATTCCTGCCAAGCGTTGGCGGGGGTGACTTTTTCGCCCCAGGGGGTGAGCAGCGAGGTTTTTTTACTCTCACGCGGAGCTGCGGAGGAGCGGAGGGTTTTGATATTTTGGGAAATAATTTTCCCGGTGAAGGGGTTCGGGGCTTCGTAGTCGCCCGCGGCGGTGCGGTCGTCTTGGCCAAGGGAAAGGCCGTCTTTGGGTTGGGTGGGGATGAGGCCGGGGGACTTGGTGGTAAGGATCGTTCCGTTGACGGCGAGGGAGAGTTCCTTTGCGGTGATTTTGGCAAGAAGTTTGATGGTGCCAGTCGCTTTTTCGGCGGCGCTCAGGCGGGTGACTTTGCCGTTGACGCGGACATCGAGGGTCGGGATGCCTTTGATGAAGTGGAGGGCGTAGCCATGTTCCTTTCCGCCTTGAGCGAGGACGACTCCTTGTGGGTCTTTTGCTTGGACGGTCGCTTGGATTATGAGGGAGCAGTTTTGGATCTCAGGAGATGTCAGAGGAACAGGCGGGACGCCCGTGCTACGGAAACCGGGTTCAGGCAGGATGTGGGGTGCGGCGTGGACGCGTTTGGCCCAGGTGTTCCAGTCGGCGACGAGTTGGTCTTTGATGACGCCATAGTTTTGGGCGAGGTTACTTTGCTCGGAGCGATCTTCGGCAAGGTTGTAAAGTTCCCACGTGACTTCATCGGTTTGGCGTTTTCCCCAGACGAGTTTCCAGTCGCCTTTGCGGAGGCCACGGGCTTCCTGGTGTTCGAAGGCGAGGACGCGCTCGGGGATCGCTTTGGGATCGGTGAGGGCGGGGAGGAGGGAGGTTCCTTCGACGGGCGTGATCTTATTGCCGTTGCGCTCGATAGGGTATTTTGCACCGGTGGCTTGAAGGATGGTCGGGACAATGTCCATGAGGTGGGACGGGGTCTTAATGTAGCCTTCGGTGGGTTTGATGCCTTTGGGCCAGTGGAGGATGAGTGGGGAGGAAATGCCACCTTCGTGGCAGAAGTGCTTATACATGCTCAGTGGCGTGTTGCCGAGATTGGCCCAGCCGGATCCGTAGGAGGAATGAGTGCCCGCTTGGCCCACTTTGGCGAGTTCGTCGCCAGCATGAAGGGTCGTTTTACCGAGGCGGGAGCGGCCATCGAATCCGAACGGTCCCCATTCGTAGCAGGCTCCGTTGTCGGAGAGGAAGGCGATGAGGGTGTTGTCGAGTTCGCCATTTTCTTCGAGGTCGGCGAGGATGCGGCCGATGCCTTGGTCAAGGTGTTCGACCATGGCGGCGAAGGTGGCCATGCGGCGGGCGAGGTCTTCGCGGCGGTCGGCGGGGAGGGAATCCCAGGCGGGATTTGGTTTACCGGAGAAGCCATTGGCGATGTCGTCGCGATCGACGGGGACTTCCGACAGTGGTGGGAGCGTGGCGTCGGGTCGGATGAGCCCGAGTTTCTTTTGGCGTTCGAAGCGCTCGGCGCGGAGGATGTCCCAGCCTTTGCGATACGTTTCCATGTGGCGGTCGATGGATTCTTTGGGGGCCTGGATCGGGAAGTGGGGGGATGAGTGGGCGAGGTAGAGAAACCAAGGTTGGTCCTTTTTCGCGCGGGCTTGTTTTAGGAATTCGAGGGAGTAGTCGGTGAAGACGTCGGTGACGTAAAAGTCCTCTTTGACCGGAAGCTCGGGTTTTACGGTCTCGGGAAGGCGGATGTAATGGGCGGGGTCCCATTGGTCTTCGGAATGGGCCAGGAAGTTTTTGTAGCCGTAGTAGTTTTGGAAACCGCGAGCGATGGGGCCGGGTTGGGCCATGTGCCATTTACCGACCATCGAGGTGGAGTAGCCGTCGTCGAGGAGCATCTCGGCGAGAGTGGCGCAGGTGGGAAGAAGGGCGCCTTTGTAGGCGAGGCCTTTGCCAGGAGGTTGTCTGGTTTGCGTGAATGAACCGATGCCTGCCTGGTGCGGATGAATGCCGGTAATGAGGGAAGCTCGTGAAGGGCAGCAGCGGGCGCTGGTGTAGAATGATGAAAATTTGGCCCCTCCAGTGGCCAGTCGGTCGAGGTTGGCGGTGGGGATTTCACCGCCGTAGCAAGAAAGGTCGGAGAAGCCGAGGTCGTCAGCCAGGATGAGGAGAACGTTTGGCTTTTCCGCAGCTTGGAGTGAAAGGGAAAACAGGACCCAAACAAGAAGGTTTAATTTCATGGGGGGAGTCTGCCCGAAAAAAGAGGGCGATTGAATCTCTATTCCAATTTGAAGTCGTAAGTCAGGAAAATACGGCGTGATTCAGTCGCAGGGAGATTGATGATTTTTTCATCGCTTGTCTGATTTTCTCGCCCCCAGTTTCGATGAATCTGAAGTCGGACCAGTTGAGGCTCATCGCACCGGTAGCTGAGTTGATAGCTGCCGGGAACTGCCTTGTGGAGGGAATACTCGGAGAGACCGGTCGCTTGAGAAGAGCGGCCTCCGATGGGTGAGGTGTCCGACCTGTCGTGGAAGAAAGCGACGGTATTAATAGGTTCCGAGACTGCCAGTTCGAGGCTCTGTCCGGAAGCCGTGACAACGACAATACGGAGATCGAGTGGAAGAGTGCGGCCGGGGCTTGCCTGGTTCGATTCAGTGATGGCAATTTCAGCAAGAGTTTTTGATCGGCTACTCCGTATATTAACCAATTCGGTGGCCCGTTTTAAATGCAAGTCCGCAACTTTGGACTGATTCAACTTGGCGGCGATCCACGCTTGATCCAAAGCGATGACCTGGTCATCCGGATAGTAGCGCGAGATGCGGTCGAGAAGATCGAGGGTGCCTTGATGGTCACCATGTTTCACGAGGAGGAAGGCCCACTTGCGATAGGCCGCGGGTCGTGGCAAAGGTCCTTCGATAAGATTTGAGAGGGCTCGGCGGGCGAGAGCAGGTTGCTTTTGAGTAAGAAGGAGATCGCCGATCTCAAGATAGAAGTTATCGGGGTATCGGTTGCCGGGACGGAATTGGCGATAGATGGCGTCGGGGTCGGTAGGCTTTTTCTCAAGCGCTTCTTTGAGCCTGTCCATGACCGGAGTGGGTGAATCTTCCAAGGGCGGGAGAGTGAAGGCAACGCCTCCGCTGTCAGATTCGGGAGGTCGTCCGCCAAAAGGATCGCTGTTGCCACCACCTCCGCTGATGTTGAAATGTTCTGAAAAGGGTGGGTTCGAGAAATTATCAACAACCGCGGGTGCTTTGCGGTGATCGGTGGCGCGAGATCGCCGCGGCTCGGGATCTGCGGAGAAGGGATCAGGATCACTTCTCCTATCGGTTTCGGAGGGCTTTTGTTCGACGACGATGAGGTCTCCGGGTTGGAGCGGGATGTCGGTGAATTTTGCGCTGAGGGTATTGTAAGTTGTCTTAATCGCATTGCGATAAATCGAGATGCGGGCGGCGGAGCCAAAGGGAGATACGCCCCCCGCTTTTTCGATCGCTTTGAGAAGAGTTAGATCATTATTGACGAAAAACTTCCCGGAGTTTCTGACCAGTCCGTTGACTGCGATGGCCATCCTCTTGTCTTCCGTGACTTTGCCGATCGTGAGTTCTTGAAGGGTGAATTCCCGTTGTTGCAGTTTAGCGACTCTTCCGAGCCATGCTTGAAATGCCTCGTCGGTTTCGAAGTCCTTCTTTTCCCTGAGAAGGGAGCCCAACTCTTTTTCCCACGCTCTGATTTTTTCGAGATTATTCGTGTTCAGCTCTCCGGGATCGAAGGTTTTCACAAGGGATTTTTTCCAGACTGCGAGGCGCATCAGGGTGGGGTAAATCACGCTTTCGTGCCAAGGGAAGGATCTCCCATGCCATCGTTGTCGTGAACTCCAAAGATCATTGATCAGTTCTTTTCCGACCCGGGGGCTTTTTCTCCCAGCGATATACTCATCGTATCTTTTGCGCAGTTCTGGTTCGGGAGGAGGGATTTTGTAGGCGAGATAGTCCGCGTAGCGATCGAGTACGATGAGGGAGGTGTGGTCACTGACGAGATGATGTTTTTTGCAATGAGCAATGATTCTCCTTCGGTTGGGCAAGAGTTCTGATTCGAGTGAGCGGAGTTCTTCCTGAGCCCAGAGGATGGCGATGAGTTTTTGAATGAGGGGATCGCGAGAATCGACGTCTTGCGGGGGCGGCACTTCCTTGAGTCTCGCAAATTTGCGCACGGGGTTTGTCGAAGGAGCGAGTGGATTCGGCTGGGTCAAGTTGAGATAAACTCCGCCGCTCTCTTGGCTCTGCTTCTTCCAGTAGGGATGGGCGTTCCCGGATTGATCGACGAGGTTAATCGCCTGGGTCCACGGTTTGCCGAGGAAGGAGAAATGGGATTGCCCATCGGTGAAGAGGAAGGCCGCGAGGTCGGTCGATTGGTAGGCCGCGAGGTCGGTGGCGCCATCGTAAAAGATCGCTTCGAGGGACTGACGGAGTTTGCGCCACTCGCCATTCCGAATTTTAAAATCGCCACCTCGTTCGGAGGTGAGGCGCAGGAGGGTGAGCCTGACGGTTAGATCCGGATGCTTTTCGAAAAGCTGGTCAAGAAGGAGAAACTCCGGCGAGTGGTCCTGCCCGCGGCGGGATTCAGAACAATCCCAGACGATCTCGAATGCGGTGGTATTTGCTGGAAGCGGAGTGGCATTCGGAGATGGTTTGGGAACCTTTCGTGAATAGGAATAGCCATTGGTTTTGACGACGATTTCGTCTTCTGGATTCTCGACGCGAATGACGAGCTCGGGCGGGAGGACCTGCCCCTTGGCATCGGCGCGATAGAAGCCGGGGAGTTGAGCTTCCAGATTCAGGTTCCCCTGCTTGATAATCGTCATGAGTCGGCCTTTGAGGTGCTCGAGGACGATTCGGCAGTCATCAATTTTGACTTGAGGAAGAAGGAGGCGGTAGTCGAGGTGCCCCTCTTTCGGATCGATGATTTCGCAGTAGGAAAGGCGCACGGATTTGGTGCCGTTTCCGGGGATGGGGAAGATTTTAGTCCGGTAGACGTTGCCTTCTTCTCGCTCAATAAATCCGGGGTCGACTTTCTTCCGCTTGATCGATTCGTAAGCAAACCGGGCCCGTTCTTTTTCGACGACCGAACTCTCTCGCATCTCGCCATTCACATCGAGGGCGTATCCGGAAATGGTTGCGCCGGGAGGGAGCGGGATCGCGAATTCACCCTCGGTGATGCGCGAGATGGAGCTCCTGAAAGTCACGGTGATCGTGGTTTGCGCGAGGTCTTCGAAAAAGAGGACCTTGGTCTTGAAGGACTCGATGGCGAGTCGGGTGGTGCGGTCACGGGTGTCGCGGATGGTGAGCTCCGGCCCGGAGAGGGCGAGGGCAGGAGTGATGAGAATGAGGGCGCAGGGATAGAGCCAACGGAGGAGTTTCATAGCGAGTGGGGAAGGTAGGGGGTTATTTACCGACGGTGAGAAGGTCGGCGCGAATGAAGACCATGACCTTGCGGGAGAAGTCGGTGAAGCCCTTGTCATTCTTGGGTGAAAGAGTGGCGACGAGGGTGGGATTTCCCGGGGTGACGACTGCGCCCGTTTTGACGCTGAGCACGTAGAAAGTGGGCATCTCGATGGGGCCGGCTGCGCCGGATGGCATGTCGGCACCCCAGTTCACGGTGTCGACATGCCAAACGATGGTGGGGGTGAAACGAAGCTCAATAAAGGAGTCATTTTGATCGATTGAAGCCTCAACCTCAAAGGTGGAACCGGTATTTTTTGTATCGAAGGCAGAAGGAGAAGGAGGAGTTCCCCACGGGCTATTCGGTCCGGGGGCTACACCGTTGACTTCTTCTGGGACCTCTCCGGGTTCGTATTCGGTGGGGTAGATGTATTCGGCGATGGATTCGGTCGTGGCGCTTTGACCGGGGAGAGCGGTAACGCACATCGTTTCGAGAACGCCGGCTTCTCCTGCTTCCACGAGCTTTGCGCAGGCCGCGCGGAGGTCGGTGTCATTTGCGGAGGAGCGGGGTTTTGAGATGAGCTTGGTATAGGTCGCTTCGGGCATTTCGATAAACTCGGCCGAGACACGGATGACGCGGGGCAGATTGGCTTGGATCTCGGCGAGAGGGTTTGGGGCTTCGTCGGTAGTCTGGGAGTGGGTCAAGACCGTGGCGAGCAGGCTGGCGAGGATCGCGAGAGAAAGAATGGCTGATTTCATTTAGAAAAATAGGTTGGAGTCTGAAAGCTTGGGGAATATCGGAGGTGCTATTTTCCAACGTGGATAATGTCGGCGCGGACGAAGAGCATGATTTTTCGGGAGGAGTCCATGAATCCATTTTCATTGTGTGGTGAGTGGACTCCGATCATCTGTGGTTCTCCCGCGACGAGAGTGGCTCCGGTTTTTGTGGAAAGGACGTAAAATTGCGGAATGGAGGTTTCGACGGTGGACTTTTCGTTTTTCCAAGTTCCCACAACTCGGGTATCGGCGAGGTAGACGATGGTGGGTGTTAAGCGAAGCTCGACAATAGGATCATTGGCATCGATCTGGGCTTCGACCTCGAGCGTCGTCCCGGTGTTTTTGGTGTCAAAGGCGGACGGGGTTGGTGGGGAGCCAGGAACTTTGGGGTAGGGTAGGGTCGGGGCCTGGCCGGCTGCGATTTTGTTCGGAAGAACGGGCGGCTCGTATTCAGTGGGATAGATGTATTCGGCGATGGATTCAGCTGCAGCGCTCTGGCCGGGAAGGGCAGTGACGCTGACCGATTCGATCATGCGGGCTTCGCCGGCTTCGATAAGTTTGGCACACTGGGCGCGAAGGTCGGAATCATTCGTCGAGGTGCGCGGGGCCGCCATCAGGCGGGTGTAAGTGGGGTGAGGCATCTCGATGAATTCGGCATAGACCCGGATCATGCGAGGGAGGTCGGTTTGCATTTCGCCGAGCGGATCAAAGTCCTCGGTTGGCGTTTGACTCCGGGTGACGATGGTGGCGAGGAATGTCGCCAAGGTTATGAGTGATACTATCGTGGATTTCATAGGTGATACCAAATCACCATAGATAAACTCAGGAGTCGATCTGAAAAGTCGATCTCAGCGACGGGTCAGGCTAGCTGGGATTTCTGATATTTTTCCACTGAGCTCTGCGAAAAATCGGTCGGTTTCGGAGATTGAAACGGGGTGGGTTCCGGTGAATTCGGAGAAAGCGGGGAGGACGAGGTGATTGGAATCACGGAGATAGAATCCACCGATGCGGAGGGATTGTCGGCGGGATTCCCTCACTCGAATGCCGGGGTGGAGATGGCCTGCGATACCGGCTTGGTCGGGTAGAAGGTCGGCAGGATCGTGAGTGATGAGGAGGTCGCCAATCTCGAGTGATGGCATGGTTTTGAAATTCAGGTGATGTTTCGAAAGCCAGGATCGGCTGTCGTGATTCCCCTCGGTGAGGGTCACTGGAAGTTCGATTTCCTTGAGGAAGGTCCTGAGAGCATCGATCACGGTGGTGCTTAATCCATCGGCTGAGTGAACGAGGTCGCCGGCGATGATGAGGTGCTTGGCTTCGGTTTTCTTGAGGAGCTGGATGAGGCGTGAGAGATCGGAGGCCGACGAACCCTCGGGGACCGCGAGTCCACGTTTTCGAAAGGTCGCGGACTTTCCGAGATGAAGGTCGGAGACGACGAGGGAGGCGGAGGTGCGAAGGAAGGCGGCGCGCCCGGGAAGGAGTTCAACTTTGGTCGTGCCGAGAACAAGCTCCATCGGGTCAGGCCTGGGTGGCTTGCAACAGGGCCCCTTTTCTCATTTGGGCAGCCATGAGGGTAAGAGCGTTGGCGCGGGTGGGAGCGAGATGCTCTTTGAGGCCGGTCTTGTCGATGAAGGAGAGGTCGGCAGTAAGGACGTCGTCGGGTGTCTCGCCATCGAGGACGCGGACGAAGAGGGCGATCATGCCCTTGGTGATGACGGAGTCGGAATCGGCGAGGAAAATCATGCGGCCATCCTTCGCGGAAGAGTCGAGCCAGACTTGGGACTGGCAGCCTTTGATAAGGCGTTCCGTGGTGTGAAGGGTCTTGTCCATGGGCGCGAGTCTCTTGCCCAAGCTGATGACGTATTCGTAGCGCTCGGTCCAATCTTGGAAGAGATCGAGTTCGTCGAGCAGTTCCTGTTGTTTCTCGGTGATGGTCACAGGAGATTGATAGCCTTGGAGTGAGGGAAAGGCAACGGAATCAACGCAACATCACGAGGGCTTTTTCGACCGCTTTGCCGAGGGCCTCGACTTCTTCGAGGGTGTTGTAGGCCGCGAAGGAGGCCCGGATGGTGCCGGTCATTCCGAATCGAGTCATGAGCGGTTGGCAGCAGTGGTGGCCGGTGCGAAGAGCGAAGCCCATCTGATCGAGCAAGGTGCCAAGGTCGTAGTGATGGATGCCGCCGACATTGAAGGAAAGAGCGCCCGCGCGGTCATCGGGACCGTAGAGGGTGACCCCGTCGATCTCTGCCAAAGTGGCGGCTGCCTTCTTGATAAGAGCATCCTCGTGCGCCGCGATATTTGTTGTTCCCAAGTTATTCACATAGTCGATGGCAGCCGCTAAAGCGATGCCTCCCTCGATATTCGGGGTGCCGGCTTCGAATTTAAAAGGAGGGTCGTTGTAGGTCGTTTTTTCGAAGGTGACCTCCTTGATCATCTCGCCGCCGCCTCGCCATGGTGGTAATTCACAGAGTAAATCGTATCGTCCGTAAAGGATTCCGACTCCGGTGGGTCCATAAATCTTGTGTCCGGAAAATGCGTAAAAATCACAGTCAATCGCTTGGAGGTCAATTGCGAAGTGCGGAACGGATTGAGCGCCATCGACGAAAGTGAGTGCTCCGACTTTCTTGGCCAGCGAACAGATCTGGACCACCTTATTCACAGTGCCGAAGGCATTGGAGACATGATTGACGGCGACTAGCTTGGTGCGCTCAGACAGGAGTGCTTCGTAAGCCGCGAGATCAAGAGTGCCGTCATCGAAGACGGGAATGACTTTGAGAGTTATTCCCAGCCGTTCACAAAGCATCTGCCAAGGGACGGTATTGGAATGGTGCTCCAAACCGGAGACGATGATCTCATCTCCCTTCTGAAGTCGGTCTGAGCGACCGAGCGCGGAGGCGACGAGATTGACGGAATCGGTCGTGCCGGATGTGAAGATGATTTCTTCGGGGTGGCTCGCCTTCAAGTGTTTCGCGATCGTTTCCCGGGCCGCTTCATGGGCTGCGGTGGCGGCTTGTGAGAGCCGGTGGACGCCACGGTGGATGTTGGAATTGATCCGCTCGTAGTAATTCCGGGAGGAGTCGAGAACGCACAGCGGCTTCTGTGAAGTCGCGGCGTTATCGAGATAGACGAGGGGCTTCCCGTTAATCTCTTGATTCAGAATGGGGAACTCCTTGCGAAGTTGATAGGGATCCAGAGCGCTCACGGAGGATCTGTAATGCCGCGCGGGCGATCCCGCAAGCGTTGGTGCGATCAGCCCATGAATTGGCGGATCGGGCCTTCTTGAGCCATGGCAAGCCCCACGTCCAAATCGCCATAGTGGTCGATGGGATTTCCGTAAGCATTCAGGAGGGTAGTATACCAATTTCCAAGAGTCTTGTGACCCTCATCGTTGTAATTTGGAAGGCGGATGTAGCGGCCCGAGATATCGAGCTTGATCTGGTTTCCAGCAAGAATGATGAAGGGGACCTCGGTTCCTTTGCTGTGGTGGGTTTCTCCGTTTTCGGGGAAATACATGACGATGGTGTTGTCGAACATGGAGCCCTTGCCTTCTGGAGTTGCTTTGAGTTTCTGCACGAGTCGATCGACAACCTTCATATGGTGGGTGCGCAGCTTGCGGCGGACTTCGAGGGCGGGAACGCCCTTGGTGTCTTTGCCGTGGCCGATCTCATGGAGTTCTACGGTGGCGGGATACAATCCGGTGTAGTTCGTTCCGAGGTCATCAATGGAGTAGGTGATGACATTGCTGAGGCCCGCTTGGAGCGATGCCGTCAGGAGGTCGGCAAAGGCGAGTTGCTTTTCGACGGTGGTGCATTGGTCCTGAAGAACGTGCGGTTCGATCTTGGGAATGGCACGCCGGATTTGGTCGGCCATTGATTGAAGCTGGGTATTGCGCGCGATGAGGGAGTCAACGGAGTGGGCATAAGTGCCCACTTTTTGGGATTCCCAGAGGTCGCGGGTTTGGTTGTCCTGCGCCTGGATATTCCTCGAGAGGAAGGCGTAGAGATTGTCGTCGGCTTGCTGGTCGGCGGATTTGTCGACGGCGGCGAGGAAGAGGTTCTTGTAAGCGGCACCCGGTGAGGCGAAGGCGTAGTTGGGCTGTTTGGGTCCGATGGAGGACATGCCGCGAACGACGCCTTTTTGGTTTCGGGCGCAAGTCAACTCGATGTGCTCGAAGGGCGAGGGGAACATGCGGGCGAGCTCAATATCAACCGAGGCGCGCTTGATGGTGGCAATCCGTTCAGCCGAGCGACAGACCGCGAGCGGTGATTGGTAGGTCGAATGACCCATCGTACACATCTTAGCGGAGAGGCCCTGCAAAATGGTGAGGTTGTCCTTGTGGTCATTGAGCGGCTGCATCCACTCCGGAAGTTCATGGCGGTTGAGATCGAGATCGAGCGCTTGTTTTTCAGTGTCCTTCTTCTTGTCCGATTCGCTGAGGGTGAGAGGCACGAGTTCCGAGGGGAAGGTGCCATTTCCTTTGCGAATGAAGATGAAGCGGGGAGAAGTGGAGGTGGCGGCGGGCTTTGCGGAAAGCGGTTCGAAGGCCGATAATCCGGTGAGCCCGACGAGTCCTGCGGTTGAGGTTTTGAAAAAGTCTCTTCTGGTTTTCATGAGATAATCAGGTCGTTATTTGCGGTAGATGAAGGAGTCGGACGTTAAGATGGAAATCATGAGGGCTTTGAAACTGCCACCGCTTTTGAGGTAAACTTTATCAGCGTCCACAAGGGTTTGCGAATCAGAAAGTGTTTCGTTGCGGCCCATGAAGTAGCGAAAAACGTGGCGGATGAAGCTTTGGCGAACGCGGTCGGATTTCGCAAGGCGAGCCATCAGGTCTTCGGCGTCCTTGACGGGGCCATCAAGCTTAGGATCTCCCGTTCCTTCGAGGAAGCCGGTGGAATCGACCGTCTTGGTTTTGTAGATTGGCACGGTGTAGGTCTTATAGGGGCCGTGAACGCCTCGCTCGCTTTGTTTGAAGGTCTCGGTGACGTTTTCGGGATCTTCGAGCATTTCCTCGATGCGGAAACGGCCGAAGTCATCGTAGCTTTCGAGGACGTATCCGAGGGGGTTCATTTTCTTATGGCAATACCAGCATGACTTTTCTTCGGTCACCGAGAAGCGCTCACGGAGGGAGCGATGGGGATCTTCGGGAACCTTGGCATCGACTGTGATGGGGACATCTTGAATGAAACCCGCGAGGAGTTTTTCACGAATCCATTTTCCGCGAAGGATGGGATCGGTGGCGGCATTATGGGAAAACGAAACCAGCCAGGATGGGTGCGTGAGGATGCCGGAGCGGTTCGAAAGTTTGACGGGCTGGACCGGTTCGTAAGACCAAGTCCGGTAATCAAGATTATACATCTTTAGGGAGTGCTCGAGGCGGTCCTTGGGAATCGGGCGGCGACCCTTGCCTCTGGTTCCGTCCTCTCCAAAAAGCTCCGCGAAGGTCACCATGTCGTAGCCGAGCGAGCGTTGAGTCTTGCCATTTGCCAAGTGGTAGAGCCCTAGCTTTTTGGCTTCGGCGGCGCGTTCCTTCCCCTTGAAGTCTTTCAGCTTGAGGTAAGTCTCGCGATCCTTGTTCTCTTTTTCGGCCGCTTTGCGGGCCTGTTCGATCATCTCCTCGTTATCGCCATTGTGTTGCACGAAGAATTTGTCGGTGGTGAGGAGGGTTTCGAAGACGTTCTGATCTTCTTTGAGGATCCACTCGACTAGGGTGTCGGCTTCCTGAGAAACCTTGCCGGGGATGCGATAGATGAAGGTTGTCGAGACGACGCGATGCGGGTTGTAGTTTCCAATGAAGCGTTCTTCGTCTTTGAAGACATCGTAGATTCCGTGGTAGCCGAAGTAGTCTTGGAAGAAGCGTAGGATGCGGGGCTTGTTGATATTTTCATCGTCGAGAATCCGCAGGATTTCGCGTTCGTAGTCCTCCTTTGAATTGAGTCGTTTTGAATCAGCGGCTTCAGCCAGTTCTTCGTCTGGAATGCGATCGGTCAGAGCATAACTGATGGCGTAACTGGCTTCGCGTGGTGTCAGCATTCGCCGTCCGGAGTCATCACGCTCTTCGCTCCCGAATTCGTAGCGGTAAAGAAATTCCGGCTCCATGAGAACCGCGATCATCATTTTTTTGAGCGCGATGACCTTGCTACTCGCTGCCATCGTCGTCTTCAAGAAATCGAGATACTTGGTCTTCTCGGCTTCGGACGGAGTTCGTTGCAGGGTGACCTGAAACTGGTGGGCGAGGGCCGCTTCGAGTGCGGCATCCGAAGGAGTTCCGTCACCGTTGATGATTTGTGAAAAAGCAGGAGCAGTTGTTTTAGGGTGCCAGCGTTCGTCGGGGAAAGTGCTTCGGATACGACGAGGGTTCTCCTTCTTCATTTCGAGATAGCCATCGGGGTATTGATACTGCCCGCTTTTCAGGAAAGCGGCCTTGAGTTGCTTGGCGACCACCCATTTGGCGTTGGCCATGAGGGTGAGGAATTGGCCGCCTTCGACCGCTTCGGTGTCGTAATACTTGACCCCGGGTTCGGTGGGGAGGTTGAAGGGTTTGACCACGCCGTAGAAGGAGGTTTGGCGATCCCGCCCTTTGAGCTCGAGGATGTCATTGATGCGCTCGTGGTAGATCATCTCGTTGATCCTCCAGCGGCGGGCGCGGCTGAAGGGCTCTTCTTTGCTCTTTCCACTGAAGAGCTTCTCATGATTGAGGTAGTTTCCGTAGCGGTAATAGCGGAGTTTGTCTTCGAGCTTTGAGGCGTTATAGATTTTCAGCTCTCCCCAAACCCAGGCGAGGAGGGCCTCCCGCTCGGCATCCTCGGGTTGATCTTTTTTCTTGGGCGGCATTTCGCCGCTGTAGAGGTGTTCTTGAACTTGATTGAGAAGGTCGAGCCGCTGGACGAGCGTGAGTTCTTCCAGTGTGTCCAATTGAAGGTCTCCCTTCTGACTCGAGTCGTCGTGACAATCGAAGCAATACGTCTCAAGAAGGTCATACATCTGGCCGGGAATCTTGAAGGAAACCGTGCCCTTGGCAGGGGCCGCCGCTTCGTCACCCAAACAAAGGTTGAGTGACGCGAGAAGGAAGAGCAGGAGTGGTAATCTCATCGTAGGTGACTTCAGCAAGGAACAAGCTGGCGCTATTACGGTAAGGGTGGGGCAGGTTCTATCGATGTTCTTAATTACGGAACCTTACCCGAATTTGGGTAGCTTTGAGATGATTCCGGTAGAGTTCAGGATAGAGGACGCGCAATTGAAGGAGGAGATTTGGCGGGGTGGTCACTTTTACGGAGTGCTCCTTTTACAAATGGCTGATTTCAGGTTAGATCCCGTCACAAATGAGGATCATTGAGAAGACAATCCGCCGAGGCGGGAGCGCCCTGTCGGTGGTTGAATTAATCCCTGCGAGGACTGCGAAGCCTCTCCGGTGGATGTGCGGGATAGCCGGGGTGATCATCGCAGGTCTGGTGATCGGGATGGCAATGTTGGTTCCCCGGATTGCGGAGAGCTACCAGCTCAAGACGATGATTCTAGGTGGGATGATTGGGGGGTTTTTTATCCTCGCAGCGCTCGCGCGGAAGGTTTTCCGATCTGTCGAGCGTGCGAGTATTCGCTCGGGCACGCGGTGGCTCGGACTCACGCATTGGTCGCCGAAAGTCCCGACGACGAAAAGTCAGATTCTTGATATTGGCAGGAATCATGATGCGGCGCTGTTCCTCACGGTGCGACGGCCCGAGGACGAGATCTTGCTTTCAATTGGGCCATTTATAGATGGCGATCAAGCGGTTCAGGCCTCGGCTTTGATGAGCCCAGGGCAAAAGGAGGGAGAAGGGGGGCCACAAGTGGATCCTCTTCAAATCATTCAGCAACTTGAGGGGGGAGCGCCACTCGCGGTTTCGAGGGTGATGATGCTCGTGATTTTTTGCACGCTTTTGATTCCGGCTTGGTTTGATCGAAGCTGGTTGGATTTTGGGCTCTCGGTGGCGATTGGGGTGCCTTTACTGGTGTTAGCGGTCGTTTGGATGACGCCCGGCGGCGGGGTGTTTCATAATACCGACGACAGCAAGAGTGTAGAGTTTTGGACGCGGCATCGGTTTTTCCGCAGGCTGGAATACCGCAGGAGCTTGATCACTCATGAGGCCCCGGAGTTTTTACAGCGCAAACTCCATTGGCCAAGTGTCGGTTGGATATGCTTGATCCCGATCTTTGGGGGAGCCCTAGCGGGTTTGGTTCTCCGTTGAGAGGCTTGGTTTGGTGAATATTTTCAGACGTGTTCTTCGTCGAAGGTGAGATCGGTTTTGACGAGGAAGTCGCGGTTGTCGCTTCCAAAATATCGTGAATGGAATTAGATTCGTTTATGAGTTCTGACCCTCTTTGGAAACGCCTTCGATTCGTGAACTGGGGAGCCTTCGGGATTTCTCCGGAGCATGGGAAGCAATTGAGCAAGCTCCTGCAAGATCTTGCGGCGAAGAAAGAAGCCCGTGCCATGAAGGCCAGTCAGAAGCTCTGGAGCTTGATTAGAGCGAATCCTGACTTTTCTGGCCCGGTGAGACCGTATTTGGAGGAAATTCGGCATATTTCAGAGCCGGCGGTGAGAGATGAGATCAACGATCTCATCGATCTGGGATGAGCGATCGTGAGGCCTCGCCATACCGGAGAAGGTTCGGAATGCCTGTGAGGCACTCGCTTGGAGTTCTCCAGCTTCAAAGAGGTGGTCTAACATCGCTCAGGGTGAAGCCCTGAGGACCCAATTCCGCAATCAGAAGCCAAGGTTCCCCAGCCTCAAAGAGGTGATCTAACATAGCTCAGGGTGAAGCCCTGAGAACCAATCCGATAGCAATCGGGAGGCCTGAAAGGTCGGTCTAGATGTTCGAAGCGGGACGAGGATCGAATGGCGAGCGGGCGATTCGATCGACCTTTCAGGCCTCCCGGAATACTGTGGGATGGCGACCCAGGGCTGCGCTCGTTCCTCGCTTACCGCTGGGCTAAGTTCGCGGTCCCCGTTGGGGCCGGGGGAGATTGAAACAGGACCCAATCGTTCGAGGTATTCGAGCGGGAGGGCTAATTCGAGAGAGGGTTCTCCGAAGTCAAACGAAACGCAATATCCTGCGGGAGAAGGCTGGGTGAATTTTAACCAACTCGCTGACGGGGCGTCAAAGATGAGATCGTGCTCGCGACCGCCTTCTTTCAATGGCTGGAGACCTTCGAAGAAGCTTTCTTTTTCTTTAGCCCAAGCGATGAGCCTACGGAAACTTTCGTCGTAAAGGTCCCGCTCGTCGATTTCGCGATGCGATCCACCAGCGCTTAAGCACTCTCCGAAGTCCTTGATGACTTCGTGGAGCGCGCGGTCTTGATCAGGTCGAGGTATGGGCGTTTCTTCATACAATGCTTTGAACGTAGCCTCAGTTGGTGATGAAATCCAGCTTGAATGACGACGCCAGTGGGTCTCAGTCCCAGAGGTATTTTTCGTCGTAGGTGAGATTGTTTTTTTCGAGGAACTCACGGAATTCTTCTTTGAAGGATTTGGTGCGGTGGTGTTCGCGTTGGTTTTGGATGTAGGTGGTTACACCATCAATACTCGATTCGCTGACGGAGAAAGCACCGTAGCCGCCTTGCCATGAAAATTTATCCAAGTCAGGAGATTGGGTTTTGAGCCATTTGGAGGTTGAGGATTTGAAGGTTTCAACGGCTTTTGCGATTGTCATCGTCCGCGAAAGTCGGTGGATGATATGGACGTGATCTTCGACTGAGTTGACGATGATGACCGGGCAGTCTGCTGTTTTGCCGACCGTTGCGAGGTAGCGATGGAGGTCAGGTCGCACCTCTTCCGAGAGAAACGGAAATCGATTTTTCGTCGAGAAAATCAGATGGATGTAAATGTTGGCGAGAGATTGAGGCATCTGGCAAAGATGCCAAATCGTCCGGAATTTTCCAGCCTCAAAGAGCTGATAAGGGGTGGGCTGGGATTCAATGGTGGACGGTCAACTAGATCGACCTTTCAGGCCTCCTGCCATGGTGTGGGATCGGGACCCAGGGCTGCGCTCGTTCCTCGCTTACCACTGGGC
>Ga0222650_1000660_pt1 | contig 24670 bp, 27 predicted proteins | sample AntAcemetagen367_FD_179820 | JGI IMG/M metagenome (GOLD analysis project Ga0222650, IMG submission 179820) | Saline water microbial communities from Ace Lake, Antarctica - #367 | ecosystem: Environmental > Aquatic > Non-marine Saline and Alkaline > Saline | place: Antarctica: Ace Lake... | reverse complement strand
CATCGGCAAAGGGCGGCAAGCTCACATCGATGTTGGGGTTCAGGGTGATCTGATTAACCGACAGACCGTGGTGGGCAAAATGCTGCCCCAACAGCGAAAAAGAAGCACCTGCCTCGATAATAAAAATACGGGGGCGATGACGCGCCATCATCTGCTGAAGCAGATACACCAATAGCGCCGATTTGCCCGCGCCAGTCGGCCCGAGGATCAGCATGTGGGCATTCTTCTTTCGGTCATCGCGGTGCAGTGGATCGAATACCAGGGGTTCTGCGCCCCGATTGTAGAACACCAGCCCGGGGTGGCCCGTGCCCCTGGAGCGACCGTAGAACGGTAACAAATTGGCTATGTGGCGAGAGAAGATCAGCCGCGAGCGACGTCGGGATTTGTCTAGATCGGCATCATAGGCCATGGGTAGGTTGCGTATATAGCTATCAAGCGACAACAGGTCCGCTTCCTGGGTGATGGGTTGCAAGCCGTTTGGCATAAGCAACGCATTGAGCTTGTTCAGGTTAGCTCGTAGAGACTTTTGATTGTCCCCGCGCACATAGAAGGCCAGACTGACTGGATAGAGTTTGTTACCTTGCGCCATCTCCCGCTCTACCTGTTCTGCATCCTCCCGTGTAATAGACGCCTCAGCGGAGTCGCCCACGGATGCACGCTTTATCTGGGCAATGTGATTGCGCGTCGTGTCCTGCGGCTTGAGAGTGAGCGTGAGCGCCATGATGGTGTGCTCAGGCATACGGTCAAATAACGAGAACACCTGATCCCCCGCCTGTCGCTCCGCCGTAAAATGGCCGATATCCGGCGCCCTTCGCAGACTTTGTACGGTCGTGATGGTGTGAGGCACGTTATCGAACAGCCAGGTTGCCGTGCCCTCATCGGAACGCGGCATCGATAGGGTCAGTTGTTCGGCAAAATCATAGCCAAAGGGCAAATCGTCGTCCCCGGGATAGGATGCAAGCTGTAGCAACGATCCAGCGTTGTTTTCTGACGCGGAGAGTTTGGGATTGAACCAGTTCAGCAGCCAGTCATAAAACGCGCGACCGTCGGCGCGCTTGGCGTGAATACCCGCCGAAGCCAATGCCGCTATCCATTTGATGGCCACATCGTTGAGCGCTTCCTCCACTTCGACGGCCGCCGGGGTTTTACCATTGTTGTTAAGACGGCGGTACAACACCACACGAGTTCGCCGCTGCTGTCCCTGCCAGCGCGAACCGGTAACCGTGGTGTCATCAAACAACCCGCCAGTCCGGGAAATCGCCTGCAGATGGCTCGCCATTACAGACTGGTAGTGTAGTGAGTAGTTTGACGCACGAACTGCCGGCGACGGGTAACTGGCCAAAGACTCACTGAAGCCAGTCAACTGAGGTTCATCCTGGACATAAACCTGCAACACCCAGGGCGCATCATCACGCTCGGGGATGGTCTCGTTGATGGCGATTTGGATGGCATCGCGCAGTTGGGTCATAAAGGCCGACGTACGCGCTTCGCAACCGACCGGCTGCACCTCAAACAATGCCCCCAGGCTAACACCATCTTCCAGCAGGAAGGCTTTGCTCTCGGGGATGTACTCCATCCACGGCAACAGATCGGTGAATGAGGGTGGGCGTTGATAATGTTGCTTTACCGCATCGGTGGTTAAGGGGACGGATTTATCTGAATCATGCGTTGACATCAAAAACCCCTACTCGCCTTGCGGCGAAGAATGAACAGTTGCAGGCACCTCACCCGGCACCTCCCCGGGCACTTCTCCTGGCAAGGCGTACTCCACCTGCTCGTAGAAGGGAAATGTGGTGACATAGCCTGGCACCGGCGTGCGTTCACGGCTCGACAAGTGGGGGAAGATGTACATCACCAGAGTGGGATTCGGCAGGCGCGGAAATACTGTATCAATTTCATTCGCAGCCTCTCGCACGAAGCCCCGATAGTGGTCGATACCGGCTTGCGGTAACGGCTGCCCACCGATGACCAGCCGATGATCTGGCTTCTGAACATCCACCATGTGCTGGTCGTAGATGGACTTCATTGTGGGTCCGTCCTGGGGCAACACCGACTCCTTGGTGCTGGCACAGCCGACCATCAGCACGCTAGTCCAGACCAGAGCCAGTACCAACAGTCGCTTGATCGAATAGATTCGTTTCATGATGGAGTTTCCTGCCGTTAGAATGAAAATCAATGGGGAGCTCGTGATCGACATGAATCGCCAGCTCGACACCGGCGGGAACAAATACCGCATCGAAGCTCTGTGCCTGACGCTCCCGCAGCCATTGCGCGACTTCGTCGCTGCCCCCGCTAATGGATTTGCCCAATACGTATTTACCCGTCTCGCCGGAGACCACGCTGGTGGCTGTACCTGTGTCGCCAATTAATGTTGTGGTTTCGCCCTGCGCCGCCGCTTCCCCTGCAGCTTGCAGCGCCATCACGCCGATACGCTGCGCCAGGAATGCCGGCGCGTTGGTTTTGCGTTCACCAGTGATACAGGGGATGCCGCGCGCATCGGAAATCCACCCCAACGGCCGGTCGCTGTTTCCACTGGAACCACCTAACTGGTTATCGTCACTGGACAGGGTCTGGATGGTGCCGTCCTCGAAGACAAAGGTCACCGATTCCAATTTCCCGGTGACGCAAGAGAGAGTCCAGTCGCCAATCGCCGTGCCGCTCCAAATCATGCCTTCGACACCTGGAATGCGCAGACCATTGGCAGCCAGATTGTCCTTGCCGGTAATCACCTTGAATGGCATGGGGTCGCTCACCTGTCCCTGAATAGGCACCCGGCCCACTAACGCAGTCATACCGGTGGATCCGATCAGCGTGGCATTTCGAGGCACCGTGTAGACCGGCAGCGTGGTATCGATGGCATCAGATCCTTTCGCTACCAACGATTGCACCTCAGGGCGAGCACTGTCTAACGCATTGCGGCTAGTGCGACTGAATCGGTTGAGTAGCGTCTCCTTATCACCGTCAGTCGATGGCATGAATTCCAGAGGACTCACCCAGACCAGCGACTCCGATTCCGCAGCCGACGTTTGAATGCCATCCAGGCCGAGCCCGACAGGAATATCAGAACCTGTGGAAGTTGGCTGGCTAGATGACGTGCCAAATCGGTTGGTCAGAGAGTCCACCCTCGCCGTCAACGCAGCGATAGCGGACGTGGTTTCGGTTGGCGCAACGTTCGAATGCTTTGCCTCCTGAGCCTTCTGCAATCGCGACAACACGTTGTTTTCGATCTGCTTTCTATCATCAACGAGATTGCGATTTTCTGTTTTGAGTACGGTGTTATCCCGACGCAGGGCATTCAGCTCGGAGGTCATGGCGCTGACATTCGCAGTCAATGTCTTGATGGTATCCGCCGGCGTATCGGCGTCCGGTTTCGGCGCCAGCGGCACGGTTTCCAACAACCGAAGTTGTTCTTCATTCGGTGCGCAGGACTTCACCGTCACGAGTACTGCCATCAGCACAACGGAACCTGCAAGTAGGGGTAAAAGACGATTACTGGTGACCATCGACACGGTAGATTCCTATCCTCTCTCAAAGCGCCACATCGAACGGCCGGTCCGACACCAAGTAGACAGCAGTGGTATCGGCCTCACTGCCAGCTGGCAGCAGGCGATTGTGCTGGAATGTGGCGGCTAGCCAGGCACCGCGCAGTTCGCGCGGATCGAGCACCACCGCCTTTCGAGTAAGGTTGGTCAGCTTCACTGCCGTAAGGTACTGCAGACCCGCCTTCCAGGCGGCCACGGGCACGGCTTCAATCTTGCCGCCATACACCAGATCGACCGGTTCGCCATTCACCGGTATCGCAACCACACCCGGCTGACTTGGGATTAGTCGCGTTGGCGCATAGAGTTGTTGAGCGACATAACGGGTCATGGCGACATAACTCCGTGGCAGTGATCGGTTGTTAACTTTCGACTCAGCTTGGGCAGCGCTGGTGTTTTGCGGAGTCTCCAGCAGTATCTGCACATCAGGCGATGAGCGGCTCTCTGATTCGCCAGGCGCCGCTGAGATATCCAGTACGTACATCGGACCCTCGGTTTCTGATCGCACCATGACGCGGGTGGTTTCGAAGGGTTGCCTGGCCAATAGATATAACGTGCCATTGATGCTTTGGCTGCGTAGCAATGGTGTTAGCGACTGTGGCAGGCCGACACTCACCGAATCGGGAAAATGCACGAGGCGCTCTTCTCCCACCACCAAAGGGATCGAAATCGGGGTTTTGCGCCAGACGACTCGTTCAAAATTGCTTTCCGCAGCCCCGTCAGGTTGTGCATGGGACACCAGTGGTAAACAGAACAGAACGGAAGCGATCCAGTTCATTAATGGGTGATTGCGAGCGGCAGGCATCAAGAAGACTCCTTATCGGCTTCGGTGCTGTTTGCGTTGGGTTCAGCCAGTTCGGCATCGCTTAATCGGCGTGGACCATCACCGCCATAACCATCTAGCGCTAATCCCCAGGGATTGGTTTCCGGATCGATGGCCTCGCGTACCACGCGGACGGGGTATCGAATGGTGGTTTGCTTGACGGTCATGCCTTTCACCGATTCCAGCAAATCCAGATCCAGCCACACAATCCAAGCGTCAGAGGACAACACATCAACGCGGCGTTCCTCGTAACCATGCCCCGGAACTTCATGAACACCCCGCACCCGGTAAGCTAGTTCACCGCGTCGTGCCTTCAATTCCATATCGGCGATCAGATCATTGCGGTAGCGCGGCGTAAGGTAGGGCGAGATCCGAAAAATCGCACTGCCATAATCCGTGGCACCGTTTTCGGGCCAGCGGTTAAGTTGTTGAAAAATGTAGAACGCGAAGGCAAAGACATTGGCCGGGGGCACTTCCTCAGCGTTAAGGACTGCACCGGAGCGCAGATCAGGTGGCACGTAGACACGCAACTGTTTGGGCGCCTGGCTCCAGCCAATCCAGAGCGCCAGAATGATGAGCCCTTGTAGACCGATGACGACCCACAGGGAGCGCAAATGGGACCGCACGTTATCGATCTCGAGGCGATAGCGGCGCATGCTGCGTCCTCCCAATATCCCAGGACCCACTGCGTAACACCCATGGCGTGCGATACAGCCCCATCGTCTGGAACCGGATACGCAGCCATTGCTGGTAGTAGCCTTCAGGCCGCCCGCGTTTGATGCGCTGAAACAATTTCGCCATCACCACGACTGTGGCCACAACACCGACCCCGGCGATACCAAATCCCATGGTGATTGCACCCAGTAACCAGGCCAGCAGCAGACTGAAGGGCAGCCATACCACAATGGCCAACCCCACAATCATGCCGAGCTCAGAGGATGAACACCCTTTGAAGATGGCGGGCTCGGCATTGAGCCGATCCGCCAGAATTTCATGGTCATTGGACATTCGCATTTCCTACGGCAGGCCGTTGTTGACGGAGGGTATTAAATGACACCGGCGGCTTCTGTGAGCAGATAGCTGGCGAAGATCAACACAATCGCACCGACGATTCCCAAGACACCCACTTCAGCCCACTCCGCCTTGCCCTGGCGAGCTTCATTGAATTTTGCGAAGCCCAAATAAGCGATCCAGAGAAAGCCCAGAACCGCAATGGCCAGCCCGAGCACCAAACCACCATCCTTGATATAACCCTGGATCAGTCCGATCCAGTCACCCGCCGGCGGACCGGTACTCGGCGCGACCGGCGTCGGCAGCGCAGCCCAGAGCGGCAGTGGAAAAAACACCGCTGCCGTTGCCAACAGCGACTTGCGGATGACAGCTGCTTTTGTGCCAGAACCGTTTTCTGTCTTTGATGTACCCATAACAAATTTCCTCTTCCATAACGCTGATAAAAATGGGGCCTATCCCCGCCTCCCACCGCGATGCTTCGCCGTTTGCCCTTGCCGGGCTTCCTTGATTGACTCACCGCAAATAGAAACCCAAAACCATCAATACAATGCTTGCCCGCAGAGTGCTCCAGGCCAGATCGAAGACCGAGGCCTGACCGTCCTGCCAGGCCCGAAAGGTGCCTAAAGCCACCCAGATCACCCAGACAAACGCCAGCACCAGAACCATGGATGCGATAGCAGTCAGCATCGTGCCTGGGGTAATGCCTGAACCGGCTTGGAATGCAGTTTGTTGTGCGGCGGTCATGATCAAGACCTATCGACGGTAATCGCCACGCAGTGGCGGAAACGAGCGTGGCTGAGCGCGGGGAGAATCGATGTGTGACTGAATGCCGTCTTTGATCTGTTTCAGGTCCTGACGTAGCCAGTCATACCGGAAGCGAATACGGGAGTCCTTGTCGGTATTGACTTCTGCGCGCTTGATTAACGGCTCGAGGGCATTGAGCTCGTGGATGACTTTTGCCAATGCTTCGCGCTCTGCGTCTGCATCAGCAAACGAAGCTGGTGTAGCAACCAATCCGACAATTAGTAAAAATGGTAGCCAGGGGTGGCGTTTCATGGCACTGCTGCTCCCGTTTGTTGTTACGGGGCATAGTGCGAGAATTAGGTAGAGGCGACGAGGGGAAATCTATTCAGTAGGTGGGGTGTTTTTCTGAAATTTGCCAATTTTATTTGTACCCCCTTTTTACATATTCCATATTAAAACTTGAGTAATGTTTGGAAATTACTTTTTATAATATCGGCTGCCTCTGATTCAGTAACTCTCCATAACCCCGCTAGTTGATTAACAGAAATTTCACTATCCCAAGGGTACAGAAGTTGACCACTGCATTTCGCAAACGGACCATCTGTCTCGATTAACACACGGTCTTTCGGCATCATCAGTGATAATTCAGCGCCTTTTTTAGTATTTAGCATTGCCGGTCCGACGGAGAACCAACAACCAATATCGATCGCTCTTTTCAGTTGACTCTTTGTCCCCGTGAACCAATGAAGTATCGGAATACCGTCAACGCCCTTGAGTTCATCCAATACAGCTGCTGCACTCGCTCGACTGTGAATCGTCATGATCCGTCCACCAGCACGATCAACAGAGCTGAGTATGTGTCGGAATACTTTCAGTTGAACGTCCCAATGATCCTTAAAACCAATGCCTCCATCGAGGCCAACCTCCCCCACGTATTTCGCTTCTGGAAGGAGCGCATCGAATAGCACCAGCTCCTGGAATCTTTGGTGAGCGATTTGAGGATGCAGCCCTAATGCCGTTCGTATCCGTTGGCTCCCCTCAGCGAGCCTACAAGTTCCTTCCCAAGCCTTGGGCGTCGTTGTCACCGACAGCACGTAAGTTCCCCGCCGCTTGCATTCCTCGACCACTTTGAATGGCTCTGGGTACAAATCGAGGTGGCAATGCATATCTATGCTCACAGAGCGCCCTCAGCACTCAGGAAGGCTTCAACCTCATTCAGCCCATCCAGAAAGATTTTCTGGAAATCCTGGAAAGCCCCTGCGGGCAGAGGCCCGCTACCTGCAATCCATAGCCCTAGCTTTCGGGTTTTTTTCTGTGCAATCGCGATTCGCAAGGCAAGGAGATCATCTCTACGGTCTGTCTCATTCAGAACATCAGCTACGGCATCAAATGTGTATTCAATGTCCTCGCTGATCCCACCCGCATAAAGTGCGGCGCGCCGAATAATGCAGGGGACGCATATGCCGCATTGCTGATTTGACCGCTTCCAGTGGCTGCACGAAACCGTACTGTCCACGATATCCGCCAACAACTGTCTGTTCTGACAGTCTGCAGCCATCTGTCCTTTGGTTTTAAACTGGTAAGGATTGATGATTCGACATGGAATCTCCGCTGCTTGAAAAATTCTTTGGATACTGTCGATAAAGTGCGGATGGGTGGTTCGCGTACTCAGCGTACCGATACGCCGAGGCGTCAGCGGTGCATTTAATGAAATAAAGCCATTCTCGGGCACGAACAGGTCAACTTCCTCTTTCTGGGACACAGCCTGCACAGCACAGGCACCGACTGCAGCAAATGCAAGGAAATTTAGACTGCGCGTACGCATCGTGATATCCGTCTCGCCGGAGTACAGGTGTGGGTCCGCGTTAACCTCAAAGCGGGAGTATCGCCCTGCAAGCGCCAAAGCAATCTGATCCTGATGTGTCTTATCCCCCTTATAGGCATGACTCACCAATAGCGGAGCGCGACCTTGCGCCAGCAGATCAATCACCCCAATGGCTGAATCCAGTCCACCAGAGAACAAGCACACTGAATCAAGACCCCGGAGCCGCAACATCTGGAACCGATCACGCCGGCGATAAGGTACAGGAGGAGGGTACCCTCCTTCCAGGAATTCACAGCTCCACATGTCGCCGCTTAGAAAGTGAAGTGCTCTCTCCAGGTCCTTTTTCAGCGGCACCCATCGAGCAGGCTCATGGAGTGGCAGTTGTAGGGAAATTTTTCGGGTCCAACCATCCTCACTATCGGAGCGTCGAACAAAGGTATCCGCGGCCGTTACCGCGAGTGCGATCGTCAGGAAGTCCATGACCTGGCTGGGAATACGCACCCCCAGGCGCTTCACTTTATCGATGACCGGGTTCCCGATGATAGATATATCACCTCGGCCTTGGCCGCTTAAGCCGTAAAGTTGCACCGGCAATAAACCTTCCCTGGCCGGGGGCAGCAGCTGGTGATTGTGGTGGAATACTAACTGTGTCACTGGTAGGCCTCCCATTCCTTCCATGCATCCATGATGGCCTGGCGTTCGATCTGCGCCATTCGCCGACGGCTAACGTTCCTCACATTACCTGCGAGTTTAGGAGCCATATGCTTGTCGACTACGACCTTGATGAGTTCCCGCAGTTCAGTTTCTGCCCGCATCGCCTGGGCAGGAGTATCCGCTTTGTTCCAGGCCTTATCAGAATCCATCACCATCTGCAGGAATATGCTTTCGGCCAAGTAGCCAATCATGGTGTCGACAATGACATCGTCGGTGATGCACTGAGGGTCAAAGGTCTCCATGCCATCCAGCGCCTCAACCAGGGCATGATTCATGGCGGCACGGATCTTATCTGAATCCCCATCCTCCGTCGTCAGTGCCTGGGTAATAGCGGAAATCGCCAGTTCGCAAGGTAGGCCTGCCAAACTGCCAAGATCGACACTGGACTCACCCGGCACAGCCGGCACGCCCGCCAGAGCGCCGAAGAGCCCGGCGCCAGCCTGGGTGACACTCCCCATTCGTCTGGCAGCACTGCCTCCACCCCCACTGGATTTACGCGCGTAGTGGCCAACAGCACTCTTAAGATCGTTGCGATCTCCTCCGGACACAAACCTTCCCAACGACTGCCGGAAGGCCATAAACCTTGCCGGCTGTGGTGTGGTTTGAGGTTGCTGTGGCTGATCATCCGCCCATGGCGGTACCAGTGGTGAACCGCCCCCCGGGCCGGTACTTGATTGTGAAGTCCCCATTAAGCGTCCTTATGCCATTGCTCTTCTTTGAGCGCCGCTGTCATCCACGGAGGGCGTTTGTCGCCCAAATCCAGTTCCTGCAGATACCGCACAAGGATCTTGGCCGCATCCGCTGAATGCCGGGCCAGCAGGCAGGCGCCTGCAAATCCTTTGGGCTTCCGAGACCAGTCGGAAATCTGCCTCAGCTGACTGATAACCCCTTCCATCACCGGTATCTGTTCCTCCAAGGGGAGGGTATCCAATAGCTTTTCCGCGGTCGGAGAACTGGTATTCTTCGTATCTACCAGCACATCCAGAATTTCCCGCCCTGTAAGGGACAACCCTACCACGTAGGCACCGATCGGCATGGTTTCCCGGGACAGGTATATTGCAGCCCTCAGGTCGACCCCACTAAGGCGTGGTTCGAGCTGAGCCCAATCGCTAACGAAGGATTTGGTGGTTGGGTTATCCGTCCATGTCTTAGGGGCATCATCAGGTATCTGGCCACCCCCTTCTTCCAGCTGCTTGAGCAGTACGGGCGTTCCCTGCTCAGCGTCTACCAGGCGATAGAAATCAGCCGTTGCTTTCACGCCAACGCATCGCTCGAAGATCACCAGCTTGGTGATGATGGCTTCATCCAAGGGCATTGAGCGGCGCCGAGCAATCTGTGAGCGCATTTTAACGACATTTAACAATCGTTTCACGATCCGTGGGTTTCCGTGGATGATAGGGGAGTTGGCCAGTACCGGTGCAATACGGTCGGCCCGGGCAAACGCCCTGGCTAAGTCGCCGTGCTCCGACTCCCCGGTAAGCGCCAGCGCATCCTGCCTGGTAATGGGGTCGTCCCTCCAAGACTGCTGCAGGGCCGTCTCCAAACCCTCCCGGAGACTTTCGAGATTTTCCGCAGGCAGGCGGTGGTCAATGGCGTACAGCATGAACAGGTAAGAGCGGATCTCCCGAACACCGGCCTTGGGTACGCGGATGGGCACTTGAATCAGCTTGTCCAGATAATCGATCTGGTGTCGATCCGAAGCCCCTTTAAAGTAGTCGGCCACCGAAGAGCGGATCATTTCTTCGTCGGCCGCAATAATGAAGGCCGTATTTGTCAGGAAAAGGAACAGCCGGATGGCCTCAAGGGTATGGATAGCGTTGGTCGGCAGGCAGCGATCAAGGTTATCAATAACCACCACCAGTGGCTTGCCGAGCTCTTCCAGAATCTCCTCGTATTCCTTCCGGAACGCATCGATTTGCTGGGGTGGGCTTTTCTTTGTCTCAGGTCTCAGCAGTCCGCCAGCCTGCTCCTTCGCTTCTTTAGCGGTTTTACCCAGGTTCTCGTATTCCCCTTGGTCTTGAATACCGTCAATGGCACCTCCCAGGGCACCAACACTTCTCGCTATAAGACCACCGGTGGGAACCCCGGCAAGCAAGGCAGCGCCCTCGGCCAATAGGCCCATAGCCCTAAATCCATCGACCCGGGCCAGGAGTTTTTGGGCTTTCGTGGCCAGACTAGCATTCCCATACGCGGCTTCAGTCAGGGCAGTAGCTATAACCTCAAGGAGCGCAGCGCGGGCATCGTCGTACCCCTGGTATAGCCAGGCATCGAACTTGATGACGATCCAGTCTTTCTCATCCTGCTCCAGATTCTCCTCGATCAGCTTCAAAAGCGAGGATTTGCCGGCGCCCCAGTTACCGAATACGCCAACTGAGACCGGCAACATGCCATCTGCTGTAAGTATGTCGACCGCCAGTTGTGATACTTCACTAAAATTCAGGTAGTCGCTATCCGATTCCTTGTCACTCCACACGTCATACCCTCTATATTAATCGTTAGCAATTGTGGCAGTATTTTCACATTAAATAATTGATGGGCAACTATTCCTGTGCCTGTACACACTACTCGTCACGTCACGTCACGCCATCGCTAGCTCGCCCCCACAATGTCATCACTATTTCCGTAACGCCTCAGGACTTCTCCAACATAAGCAGTCTGCCAACCATCTATCCCTGCACCATGAATTCCACCGCTCTTTGCTCTGAGATCTTCAACGCCAAACGCTTTCGTCAACGTATCTAACGACGGACCTCTGTGGCTACACGGGAGATTCATTGACTGTACCCAGGGAATAGCGGCTTTTTGACTGCAAAACACCCCTTGAATTTTCGGCATTGATAAACCGTATCGGGCCACGTGATCCAGCAGGATCGGCCAATCAAAACTGGCGTTGTGAATGACGATGAGTTGATCTTTCAGGTATTCGGCGATCTGGTACCACTGAACGTCGAAGGATTCGAATTCAGCGGCCTGTTCGTTGGAAATGCCGTGTATTGACTGCGCTTCTTCGGAAATAGGTTTTTGCGGTCGCGTTTCAAATTCTACGGATTCCGCTATCTCTCGGTTTCTCACCACGGTAATGCCAAGCGTCACGATATCCGGTGGGCCGTTTTCGTCAGGGAGTCCGGTGGTTTCAGTATCGAGAACGACGTAATGGTCCGGGAGTTGCGTGAAAATCCATAACAGCTCGTTGTACATGTGCCTCACCTCCTAGCGCTGCCATCGAGGGATTCCACGTCGACGATGGACCCCTGATCATAGTGGTAGCGCAGATAACGCCAGTGGATCGCATCGGACAGCGCCTTGGCCCGCATCACCCCGTAGCACTCGCCTTTTGCTCTCACGCTCTGGTAGTGAACGCCGTAACTTTTGACATCACGCAAGGCGTCACCGATCCGCTGTGCTTCACGGTAATCATCAGGATCGTAGATAGCGTCTCCGACTAAGTGCCTTACATCGTGAAGCGTTGTCGGCCCCAGCTGCGCACGAATAACGCGCATCTCTTGGGTTGTCTTGTCGATTCTGGATTCTCGTAGGAATCGTGCTCTATGGAAAGACGATTCGGCGATGGCCACAGACTCATTTGCTGTGCAGTAGTAGATGCCGAAATCTCGATTGAAGCGACCGCCACGGCCATCCACCGGCGGGTGGGTGAAGGCCGCCATAATCCAGGACGCGCCATCGCCATAGACACGATCTTCGGGTGGCACCAGACGAATATCACCCACTTCATCGCGCAGTCTGGGGTTGGTCAGGGACTCCACAGCGTAAAGCACCTCCCAATCTTGCGGATTAGAGACGCGCTCAAACAAGTGGATTTGGGGATAGCGCGACAGAATGACCCGATAGACTGGCTCGTTCACCTCACTGCCGGGTAAGGTCGCGATATCGATCACCAGCCACCCCGCTCCGCATCAAGGAAATCTCTGACCACGGCCAGGTCTGTCACCTGCCCGGCCAGCAACCGGTCCAGCGGTGCCGTACCATTGAACAGCGGGTTGTCATTGGGGGTAGCCAGCCATTGATCGGCCTGAGCCTCCTCGGGCAACAGAATCTGCAGGGATTTATAGATGCCCAGGATGTAGCTGGCCCGCTCCAACAGATCCCGTGTCAATTTGGCCTTTTCCGGCTGGCTCTTCCAGTTGTAGAGCGTCTTCTCGTTGCTGAGGCCCAATAAGGTCATCTGCTGGGCACCGGTCAGGCGCCACTGGCTGAAAATGGCGAAAATTGCCGGCAGCAGTGAACTGGTGACACTGGAACCACGTTGCAGCAGTTGCTCGGCTTGAGCGATCATGGTTACCTCCTAAGCAGCATTAAACTGTATCTTTACAGTGCTTTAATACAGACTATCAGACTGTATTGATACAGTCAACTGTATCAGAGATACTTTTTGAAGGTACTGGCGGTGATGGTTACAGCAAAGCCAAAGACTAGGGCAAAAGGTAGGATGATCCAGGACGGGTGCAAACTGACCGGCAACGCCAGGTACAGCACCCAAGCCGTGACAATCAGAGGCAAGGCGGCTTTCTTGGCGTAGTGGTAAACGAAGGAGCTTTCCCGACCGCCGCCCCAACGCCGCAGATCACGACGCACCAGACCATCCACCAGCGCCACCAGGGTGAACAGCCCAAATACGGGCGTAGCCAGGATCAGAATGGCGAGGCGAACCGCAAAGACTTGAGTGATTTGCATGCCGGCCAGGACAAAGTCAGCCACGGGCCGGTAGAGCGCGTGCAGCACCGGGCGTACTCCGGACTCTTCAATGGACGGTACCTGCGTGATCCACTGGATGAGATCCACGATGCCGGTCCACTCAAAGGCGAGATGATAGAAACGATCTGACAAATCGCTGGCGAACTGCATGGGATGTTCAGTCAACCAACTGCGATGAAAATCTGCTCCCAGGAACTGCAACTCGTTCACCAACATCTGCCGGCTATGCGCTAACCCCTGCTCCTCCCACCAGAACACCATACCGGCCCATTCAATCAGAATGGAAAAGACCAGGGAGACCAAAAGCCATTTGAGGCACTGGGCAATGCCCGTCAATACACGAGAGACGGCACCAGGGCGTGCGACCGGTCGGCGGGGGTCCGTTGGTTCTGCCATGCTAGGGTGTAACCGACTGTTCGGAGGAATCGGACACGGTTTCGGATACTGCATGCCACCAGTGATCGGTTACCCGATACCAGTGGTCGTTGGTGATATAGCTGCGCCGCATGGCGCTGGCCATCGCTTCAAAGTCACGCGGCATGACGGCATCCTCCCGGCTATCCGGCAAGGGGATGCGGATTTTCCACAGCTGACCTCCCTCCAGCAAAGCAAAAGCCTGCCCCTTGGGTAGCGTGACCATATCCGCGGCCGTCAGCATCGGCACTTCAGAGACACTGATTCTGTCTTCGTTACGAGATTTGAAGTCAACACCAGAACCGGGATCCGATGAGTCATCGACCCCAGAAACGCTCATCAAGCTAAAGACCTCAACCCGCGGCAGCTGTTCGGTCAGCATGTCTGCGGTATCCAATTCTTTCACCCGCAGCATCAGCATCGTGTTGAAGTTACCGGCCACCTGCCCCGCTTTAGCTTTGCTGCCGATCCGCGCCTCCACATCTGACCAGGTCTGGGTATAGGCCGTTACTTGGAAGCCCGCTCCGCCCGCCTTGTTCAGCAGTGGCACGAACTCATCACCGATCAGCTCGTTGAACTCATCCGCATGCAGGGAGATGGTGGGTATTTTTGCGGCAGAGGGCTGCCCGTGGACATGTTCGGCCGCGTCCGCGCGGCTTTCATGGGGCTGTCCGCGGTGAGGGGACGCCACACCGTGTTTATAAATATGGCCCGCCACGGACACCAAATCTGCGAACATGGAGTTGCCCACCGCGCTGGCCACCGTGGTATCGGTGAGCGCATCCAGCCCCACGTAAACGATGCCCTTGCGGCGTATCACATCCATCCATTCAAAGATCGGTCGTGAGTCGTGCTCGTCCTGATAATCCGGAGAAATCAACGCGGCGATAGTACCGGTGGTGAGTTTTTCCATCAGCGGGCCGACCGAGCTGACAATCTTGTCGAAATACGTCTTGTCATATTTGAATGCCGAAATGAGCCCGTCTAGAACGGGGTCGTAAATGGCGCTTTCTTGCAACAATCGCATGCAGGCGATGGCTTCCATCGAGCGGCCACGTAGTGCATTGGGTAAGTTACGTTCCTTGATATTCGCTGCGCGTTCTTCGACCAGAGCTTCCCAAGACTCGATGCCGGCAACCTGGGCACAGTGGCCGGCATACTCCACGAACAAGGGTTCGATGTCATTGATGTAACGGCGGATCTGTTGATAGTCCGGTCGTCGTTTCAAAGAGACCAGTGCGCGCGCAATAATATTGACAAAGCGCCAGGCAAATTCCTTGAACGCAGCGGAATTGCCCTCGTTGGGCAACTGATTGGCGATACGGGTGGCGACCTCGGTGATGCGGGAGAAATTACCGATGGCGTTATACCGTGCCGACAGCTCCGGAAAACCCAAATGAAACAGATAAAAATCGTCCAGACGACCGGCGCGCTTTGCCTCTGCGTAAATCCGGCGAAGTAGATCGGCATCCCCTTTGGGGTCGAAGACAATGACCACATCCCCACGGCGAATGTCCTGGGTAATCAACAGTTCGGCCAATCGTGTTTTGCCTACACGTGTAGTGCCCAACACTAAGGTATGGCCCACACGTTCGCCGAGGTCCATCCAAACCGACTGCTCATGCGGTTCAACCGCATGCAGAGCTGGCTTTCCACCCACAGCCGGTAACGGCGCAAGCGGATTCCAGCGGGATCTGCTTCTCAACGCTTTCGCCAACAAAGACAAACCCGTCATCGACTCCCAAGCGATCTCTTTTTGCCGTGCCCACTGGTACAGAAAACCGGGTTGAACGTAACGTTGAACCTCGGGCTTCAGCGTGTCACGCAGACGCTGAGTGTGTTGCTGGGTCCAGCGAAAGCCTTTACCCAAAAAAAGCTTATGACGGCTGACGGGTATTTGATCGGCACGAATCTGGTATTCCGGTAGCCGCTTCATGTGGCGCTGATAGCGCAGTACGCGCCAGGCTTGACGCCCTCGCCAAAAACCAAATCCGAAAAGGGTCACGCTGGAGGCTGTCGCGATACCCGGTGGCATCATCAAGGCCCAAGGTGCCAACCAGGCTAGCGTTCCAGCCGCGAGTGCCGTGCAGGTGGACCACAGTTCCACGGGCGGTCGAAGCAGCGCTTCCATCGGATGAGCACTCATTGCGTGATACCTTCTCGGGTGATCAACACCGGGTAACGATCTACGCCAAGCGCCCTGGCCAAGTCGCTGCCGGATCCCAGTGTGATCGATAGCCCGCCGGCGCTCTCAGACACCTGCCTGACATCGTCTTCGGTCTCGGCGTGCACCAACATGCCCACCGCGCCCAGGGATTTGAGGGTGTCACGGTGAGCCGCTAACCACTGTAGCGACGCTTGGTCCGATCCGATCAGAAAAAATGGGCGCGGATTACCTTGTGCCAACCGTGAAAGGACATCGGGTTTGAGTTGGGTACCCACGATATCGCCAACCTGCATCCCGGGAGAGCGAATCGGCAATAGATTACTGAGCGCGCCTGGACCCAGCGCAGACACTGTCACTTTATTCTGGCCGGTCAATTCAGCCAGTTTAGCCTGATCGCGTATTCTCTCTTTGTTTGACAGTTTTCTATCGACTAAAAAGGGCCCCAACAATGGCGCTATAGATTTGGTTCGACCGTTGTCATAGATGACTGTCAAATCGGCGAGTACAAATGAACTTGCGATACAACTCGCGAAGAAAACGACTAACAATATCGGTATAAACCGATAACTAAGGATATTCAAACGAAGCCTCCTGTTCAATGTCGGCAAGTTTTTTCCAATGTTGATTTACGCGACTGGCATAAGCTTGCGCTCTAGCGAAGTTGTTTGGTGCGTGGTAGCAACCGGCACTCTGCATCCAGTTTGTATGCTTGATGTAACAGTCGCGCAGAATAGCCGCCGCTACACGCAGGTTGTGGTAGGGATCCAGCGCGTGCCATGCGGACCCCAACGCAGCGGAATGGTAGCGCCAGCTGATCTGCATTAGCCCAATATCCACCCAGCCGTTGGTATTTTCCAGCGCCCCTTGCAGTGTTTGCCATGCCTCCCGCCGTGAGGGAAAGTAGTGTCCTTTGCCGCTAATATTGAGCGTCCAGGGCCAGGGGCGAAAAGGACCCTTACCCAGCGAGCTCTCTCCACTTTCACTCAAGGCTACCGCGTAGAGAAAAGCTGGAGGTAGGCCAAACTCCATCGCCACCTGCCGATACCCGGCCGGTACGGGTTGAGCATTTACGACGACAGAGCAACACATTAGGCAGGCAACCGAAAAGATCAATGGCCGAGCGTTCATAGCTGGCATCCATCAAAAGTGCCATGCGGGCAAGGGCGTGAATTGATCACCCCGGCGTAACACCACTACGGGTAATGCTTGTTTCTGCTGGCCCGTGTGCGCTGCAACTCGGTCGCGCGCACCCGCATCGATGTTCAGGGTGACCTTGTGGTTATTGACCCATTGTGGATCAATCTGTTTTGTAGCTGCCCATTCCCGTATCTGCGATTCCTCACCAGCGGTCACATCGATCAGGTACAGATCGATACCGGAGATGTGCTTCAACTGACTGAGCAAACGCTCCAGAACAGCATCGCAAGCTGGACATTGGGTGTCGGTGAAAAACAACACACGATCGGCGGGCTGCCACGCCAGTTCTTCGGACAGGCCCTGGTCCGACTTTCTGGAATTCACTAAACTGGCATCAATCAGTAAGCCGCTGGGAAACAACCGTCTCTGGGCATCATCGTAGGCCCACTGAAATGCCAGAATACGCTCGGCATCCTCACGCATCATCAGCGCCCATTTTTCGGCGTACCGCCGCCGCTCCTCTGTACTGCGCGCATGAATGCCGAGCACTTCAATAGGGGACAACGTTGCGGGACTTACACTGCCACGAATACCCTGCATCAGCGTTTGATAACGCTGCCAATCGGTGTCATCTAACCCCCATAGTGCGGTGTGGGACGTCATAGGGCCTAACTGCTGGGTTGCCGATGATTCGGTTGTTTGCGGTGTAGAAACTTGCGAATCAGACCTCGGTGCCGCGACAGCCGCAAAGGGTAAGGCAGCAAGGACTGTGCACCCTGCAATCCAGACAAAACGGCGATGTACTCGGAACTTAGTGGTCATCGTCACTACTCTGCTGGTCGAGAGGTAGGGTGAGATCGCGCTGTTTAATGTAGGTACGATCTGGATCGCAAAGACGCGCTGAGGACTCACGATCATCCGATGGAGCGTCCAATGCATGGGAAGGATTCGAGTGAGTCGCGTTATCTTCACCCCGTTCTTCTTCAGTTCCCATAACCAGCGCGGCGATTAGAACGATGGCGATCACAAAGGTTTCCATTACAGCGTACCTCCTGAAAATGAATAGGCTGGTACCAAGTCACAACGCTCGAATGACAGCAAACGGTGCACAGGATCCTGCACGATATGAAAAGCGGGACCGACCAGTAGCTCTACCACTGCTCTAAGCGGCATCGGTTCGAATTGGCGATGCACCGCCGGTAAGGAGAGTTTGAGCATGGCATGCACCTCGTCAGACAGCGCGAGATCGGAGGCCAGTCGATAGCCCGAATCCTGTAACATCCAATGCAACGCATCACCGATACTTTCGATGTTGTCGGGGATAGCAATCGCTGCCGTTGCTAAAAGAAGATCGCGCTGCCCCGCTGTCGGCTCGTTGACTACTACCGAATAGCGATTGATCTGGGTTACATTTTTGCTCGACGTTGCAGGTTGCGTTACTGCGAGTGCAGCATTATTCGCAATCGCGACACCCAGGCCAAAGAGCAGTATCGAGACCCGCGAAGGAAATACACGAAGGGCGCACATGGTTTATCCCCGTTGTGATGAGTGGCCTCATCATCGCCAACTGGCTTGCACGCGTGAATCGTTAATCTGCGCTCAGGCTGTCGTGCTTTCTAATGGTGTGAGACGTCCCCGAAAACACCTACCGCCCTAAATACACAGCACTGATCTGCTCACGAACGTGCCCTAATTCGAGGCTGACAGTGAGCCGTGCCTGGTGATCTTGTTTTCGTTGATCGGCGCTCAGCATCGTTGAGACCGGTCCACCAGCAGCGGGGCAGACCCAGCCCGTCAGCTGCTGATAGCGCGTTTGCGCATAGGCATGCCGCAGGCCGTGAAGTTTTGACAGCCCCGCCTGGGTGGTATGGCGTTCGTAGGTGCGCAGCTGCTGGATGTAGCTTTTTTGCGGAGGGATCAGGGAGCCGGCTCCCGCCAGCCGGTGCGCACGATCTAGCACGGTGCGCTGTTCCCGCGTGAGGATGGGCACCCGGCGCCCCTTCCCTCCTTTTGTCCAGGACGCCTTCAAGCGAATATGATCGCCTTGGTCTGCGTAACCTGGCATGAATTTTATCGCTTCCTCCCTGCGCAAGCCGAAGGCACGCTGTAATTCCAGGCTCATACGCACATGGTCGTCTTTGAGACGCGAGAGCGCATCGTCATCAACGGCAACCGCCTTGGAATCGTTACTCACAAATTGCCGATCCGGAATGCCATAAAAATCGTTGGATCGCGCCACCACATTACGGCGATCCACTTTGCTGGCCCACCAGCGCAGGCAATTCATTCGATTCTTGATGGTACCGGCCGCCATGCCCTCAAAGAGCCAGCGTTTCACCAAGGCATCCACATGCTTGGGTTTAAGCGAACGGGTGGTCATGCGCCGATAGCCCATCTCCTGTAACTGATTCGCAATCTGATTGAGCATGCGCGCCCGGTTGGCCTGGGTACTGTAGCTGCCATCCCGGTTGCGCTGACACATTTGCTTCAATTGGTAGTTCAGGTCTCTCATCGTGTACTTTCCAACTCTGGTAAGTGTTTATGACCAACCACAGGCGCTTAGCCTGACTGGGTCCGCCGAGGCGGAAGGGTCAAGGGACACTACTCCCCGTTCGACCTGATAAGCCTGGTCGCAGGCAACCTGGCTGCTCTTCTGCTGAAGATGGCGCCGGGTAAACCAATGGACTCTAAGAGCCCACATTGAATGGTGAGTGTTTCACCTCCTTTTAAATGAGCGGAACCATTAGTCCGCAGGTTGAAAGAAACCGTCGAGAGAACGGCACATTGAAAATCGGCTACTTGCGAACCGGGTTTGAAGTGGCGATTGCCAGATTGAAGAGAGGACGACCGTCCTTATGTTGAAGTAACATTGAAGATGAGCTGCAGCCGAAACTGTGCGCCTTTCAAACTCTGTTGACGCTACTGCTGTTTTTGCCATTTTTGATGGCGAGGGCAACTTCCCCCATCCACGTTACCGCCGTGGCCGCGTTTAGTCCTGCTTTCAATCAATGGCCATCAGTATATCCAGACTGAATTCGCTGGGAACGCATCAATCCGAGCGCAATCCGTTGTCGTTCGCGGCTCCGCCGCCCTCGTCACTACCCCGCTTCGCTCAGCAGTGACGAGGGCTGCGCACCAGGCACACGAGTGGTTACAGTGGAACCACCAGAAAAAAAACCGCGAACGAAGACTCTAGTACTTCGTTTCAACATACATCCCTGTGCGCCCCGAGCAGGGAAAACCATCCTTGGTTTTGTGCGAATTCAATTTTCCATTCATCTTTTTACGAGTAAATTTCTTCTGGCACATCGGGCATTGATACACGTAGACGGGCCCTGAACTTGACCAAGTCGATTTTGCAGATTTTTTCCGTGCTGGTCTTGTTGTACTTAACGCTTTCTGCCGTGCGGGTATTCGAAGACCAGATTGTGGCATTTCCGACACTGCGTTATGAGGCCCCTGCGGTATCAAATCGACTCTATAGCTGGGCGTAAAAGGAATATCCGTGGCTCTTGCTCCGATCATTCGATCCGTACGAAACGCCCGAATCTCATGCGTCTGATGTTTTAGAGCATGAAGAAGAAGATTCCCGGCAGATGTCTCATTCAAGGAATACGGTTCGATTAAGTAAGTATTCTGCTCGCCATTCTCTTTTCGGTATTCTAACTCTACACACAAATGGTTAGCCGCAGCGAAGCGAATACGCTCCATCAAACTTAATGGCAGACTTGATGTAGCATAACTACGAAAATCTATCGGCCCAATAGAAGCTCGAGCCCCCTGTTGCGGCGGCATTGCCGCCAATGACCGCCGAGTTGAAATCACCGGTGCATACAACCATTCAAAGAAACTCGGAAGTTCGTTCCAGAATGAGTCAAATGGCGGCAACGATTGAATCTGATGGCTCAGCTGTTGCCCCCATCCCGCATCACATTGGTCTCGGTGTTCAAGGAGATCGGCATAATTGGGCATAGGAATGGACTTGAATTGGCATTTGGCTTCCAGAATTTTTCTAACGCTTTTTGCCAGCAGACTGGATTCTGGTCGCCGAAAGAAATTGATCACATCATATAAATCCCGTGGCCTTGTTCTTTCTGCAAGCGCGCGCGTCTTCTCTGCAAAAACCTCTTCGTAGCTGTAAGACTGAATGTATATGCCATCATCTGGAAAATCCGAATAGTCATGCTTGACTGCGCTCGTCACCGACGATTCAATCAGTAATTCGTCGACCGTCAGATCCAGCTTGATCCTTGGTAACCTCTTGTGAGAGTCCGGGGAAATGGGGCCACGATAAAAAACCCTTCCCTGGCAGGAAGTCACACCGCGTGGATTTTCATAGATATCAAAAGTAAGTTTTTCGACAGGCACTTCTATGCCAGCGTTCTCATATATCCACTCGCTGATTTCGGAGAATACCGAATTTAGAAAATCATTATCAATCTGTGCCGGATCACTCAGTGTAAAATCCAGATCCTCCGAAAATCGATAGGTTTCAAAATAGCATTTTTTGAGACAGGTTCCCCCCTTGAAAACCCATGTCTTACCAATTTCGTGTTGATGAATCCCCGCGAGCATCCAACCTAATACATAGTCTTTCTCGATGACGTGCGGCCTGATGCCGCTACTCGTCGCAAGCTCTAAAATCTCTCGCTTGGGAATCACGCTAGGTCCTTGAAGTGTTCCGGGATAAACAAACGCCACCGTGTCACCAGCGGTCCACGTTTTAGCGACGGGTCAAGGTAGGCATTCCCCTGGCTCAGATTGTCTTTGCACAAGGCGACCAGTTCATGTTCTTCACCCAGGTATCGTTCTGCCAGAAACCCCAGGCGTTTGAATACCGATCCATTTTCCATACGTCCGGCGTAATCTCCAAGTGTGGAAAAATTCTGGTGTTCGCTATTCTTATACTCTTTAAAGCAATCGACCACATGCGCAATACCACCCCCTAGAGAAGGCTTATAAAGCATATCGACTATTGTTTTATGGGGATCTGATATCTGAATTCTCTTGTTCTGCTTCCAAATGGTTTTTGTAGCAAATACCAAGTTTGGCTTCATTTTAGTCACGACAAATTTCACCCCTTGAATCTCCTCCAGTTTTTTTGCTGGGGGGCGTTCGGCCACGATACATATATTATGAAAAATTTGTTCTGTAAGGTCCCAGTATTCAGCTGCACTCCATCCACCGATATAACAAGAGCCATATAACTCGGGAATTAAAACCCAGGCATCTTCCAGCACCCTTTCTGTTGTTGATGCGTCAAGAGGCACCACCGCATAGAGCCCTCGCTTTACACGCGTGAGCCACCCTTGCTTGGCCCAACGAGACAAGGATTTAGCCATTTTATCGCTGGGCTCCTCCAAGCAGCTCGCAGCATCGGCCACGGTAAAAACATCACCGACTTCACGAATGATCTTGCCCAATTGTTGTTTTGCGTAAGTCAAAAGTACACCATAACCATTTTTGTTCAGCTTTATACTGAACTATTCAGGGTGCAGTATATCAACACTATCTAGTAGAGTATATCTTGAAATGCGCACTTCATCATTATGATGAACTATTCGCCATGCAGTATACTATACGGAGATGCGGTAATTGACGCTTATCAGAGCTAAAGAGAACGCGGATGAAAGAAATGCCACTTTATCCCAAGTGGCCAGGGCAAGGAGCCGATTTTCATCGGCGACATTAATCTTCGTTAGGCAGCATGATGGTCACAACGGGCTCTCCGGCATCACCGGGACCCACCATCAGTTTCAAGGTCACCTCCTGAGCGTTCATCGTGCAACCATCACTGGGTACCCGATACAACGAGAAGCGCAGTTGATCACCTGAATCCGTGGCCGTGCGTATGGCAACAAACGCCATGAACAACACATCCCACAAGCGACCGGACTCATCCTGATACGTCTGAATCCGGCTATCTTGTTCAGTCCAGGCGACACAATCACACCATGCCGCATGTGTTAGAGCCACTGGCCACTTGAAACCGGCTTCACGCGCCATGGTGGTGACATCGACCAACACACCGTCTTCAATCGCCTGTGCTCGGCTGTAGCATGAGATGACAGGACCAAAGACCTCTTCCAATGAAGCGTTCTCTGTATTTTTCATAAAGTTTCTCCCTGAGGAGTTGATTTGAGAATTCAGGGAGTCCCTCCTTCCCATTGGGAAGCAGCGACTCCCCAATGGGTTGAGTAAATAGTGAGCTAAAGCAGTCCGCGCTCTGCGAACGACAATGACTCACCGGCTGTGACGATGAAATGATCCAGCACGCGTATGTCCACGAGTGCCAGAGCATCCTTTAACCGCTGGGTAATTGCCTCATCCGCGTTACTGGGTTCGGCAACTCCACTGGGGTGATTATGAAAAAACATCACCGCAGCGGCATTGAGGGTTAGCGCCTGCTGCACCACCACACGGGGGTACACTGCCGCACCGTCAATCGTTCCCTGGAACAGTTCAGCGGTCTCGATCACTCGATGCCGGTTATCCAGGTACATGCAACCAAACACTTCTGCTTTCCGGTCGGCCAACAGCACACGCAAATAGTCGCGAGTGCTGTTGGGACTGGGCAGCTCGAGCCCCGGTCGATGCAGGTCCTGCAGAACCGCAAGAGCCAGTTCCATCAGAGACTGCTTTTCATCGTCGTTAAGCGTTGCGATCTTCAGCTTCACCAAACGGTTTTTAGGGTTCACCTTTGCAGGCGATGATTTCGAAACCATGACTGGTCTCCTTCGATGGTGCGGGGAGACCAGTCCCGCGAGGAAGAGGTTTCCTCGCGGGGTTGAAAGATTGGCAGCATCGGTAGATGCTGCCAGGGTTTGTGGTTAGGCGGTGGCGTCTCTGGCGACAGGCGCCGGAAACGGTTGTCCGTCTACCTTGATCCATTGAAAACGAAGCAGTCGGGATTTCAGTCCAATGCCTGTCATACCGGCACGTTCACCTTGTTTAAATGTGAACGCTTCCGCCTGCAAATCGCTGAGGTGAAACCCCACCAACACTTTCATGTCGGCTTCGACCGCAGGCATCAATTGGCGCACCAGGTCCTTCGCTTCCTCGCCCGATACCACACAATCAAAATGGGTATGCTGGACGTTGTCGGCGGGACCTCGAAGTGCCGCTATGGTGACGCTGAGAAAGGGAGATCCATTCTCTGGCGTGACTTCGCGCACACGGTTGAGGTAACCGATGCCGTGGATATCAAGATCGAAATACTTCGGTTTTTCAGTCGTAGACTGTTTGTTGTTCATAACACATTCTCCTTGAACCTAATGAACTGCCGGGGAACGCGAATCCCTGTCGGGATACGATTTCCCGGCAGGGTGAGTAAATATCAGGACGAGTCCTGACACTGGATTGACGGCGTAGCCGCGGTATCGTTTGCACAATCCGACGATACTTGTTGCCACTGAGACCGCAGTGACCACGTATAAAACCGTTAGAACTTTTTCTCGGTGTCATCACACACAAATTGCAGGTACTTGAGCATCCCCCGCGCATTCGCAAACGCTGCGTGGTCGGCTATCATTTGGTTCGGAAACCAGTTGGTGATATCGGCTGCGAGCGCGGCACTGCCACCG